>LNFM01000464.1_pt1 | contig 287770 bp, 273 predicted proteins | sample 596031 | NCBI WGS metagenome assembly LNFM01 (sample SAMN04254537, study PRJNA301005) | activated carbon metagenome | isolation source: dual media filters at the Ann Arbor, Michigan drinking water treatment plant | place: USA: Ann Arbor | reverse complement strand
GTGCTGGCGAATTGCTCGTGCGCCGCGCGCAGCAGGGCCGCCGCACCGAGCCCGAACACCAGTACCGACATCGACAGCACGATGGCGGCGAACAGAAAACGAAAGCCCGGGAGCATGGACGCGATTTCCGCCTTCGCAGCGTTGCTGGGAAGGCCTTTGACCGTCGGGGACGCGGTGATTACGGATTTGACCGGCTTCGCGACGCAGGACGCCCCCGGCGACCAGCGAATCAGGCCGGTTCCAGAATAGCGCAACCGCTTGCGCGGCGTTTGCACCAATTCGGCGGTTGGCACCCCCGCTGCGCCCGTTTTCTTGCGGGGTGAGGCATCGTGGCCACGCCGCTCGGTCCATCACAACATGCCCGAATCGGGCCTGATTTTGCGGATTTGTCTTGAATGCGCCGCTATCTTCCGCCATCTGCCGTTAACGGTCCGGTGTCGGCTTGGGGTCTATAGAAGAGCGATGATGATCAAACACATTCTGACGATTGGTGCTGCCTTGGCGGCGGGCGCGGCGGGAACCTCGCTCGGGGTGTCGCTTGCCCTGGCGCAAGGCTATTCGCAGCCTCCGGGTTCGCTGTATTCGGCATCGCCGGCGCCGTATCCGCCGGGCGGCTACACTGTCGATGAACGCCGCGCCCCCGGCGCACCGGATTTCGATGCGCTGGATGACGACGATGATGCGCCCGACGCGCGGAGTTCGGCGCTGCCGCCGCCCGGGCCGGTGCTCTCGCCGGCTGATCCGCGCTATGGCCGGCCGGACAGCCGACCGGTTTATTCCGACCGCGCCCCGGGCCCGATCCTGTCACCGGCCGATCCGCGTTACGGCCGTCCCGACGGACCGCCGCCTGTCATCTATTCGGACCGCCCCGCCGGTCCGATTCTGTCGCCGGCCGACCCGCGTTACGGCCGCCCCGACGGACCGCCGCCGGTAGTGTATTCGGGCCGCAACGATGACCCTCGCGCGCTGCGTCCGCCGGAAGCGATCGGCGCGCCGGCCGGCGTCACCGGATCGGTACAGCCGCAAGGAGCTCCTGGGGCTGACGGCAGGCCGATGGTGTTGTCGGCGCTGCCGCCCGAAGAACAGCCCGAGATGGGCCCGGCCCAATTGCCGCCGCACCTGCGCAAGCAGGAAGTGGCCTACGCCACCAAGGAACCGGCGGGAACGCTTGTTGTCGATACCCCCAACACTCACCTTTATTACATCCTCGGTAACGGCCGCGCGATCCGCTACGGCGTCCGTGTCGGCCGTGACGGCTTTACCTGGAATGGCGTGCAGAAGGTCTCGCGCAAGGCCGAATGGCCGGATTGGCATCCGCCGAGCGAGATGATCGAGCGCCAGCCCTATCTGCCGCGCTTCATGGCCGGCGGCCCCGGCAATCCGATGGGCGCGCGCGCCATGTATCTCGGTTCCACCATCTTTCGTATCCACGGCACCAACCAGCCCTCGACCATCGGCAAGTTCGTCTCCTCGGGTTGCATCGGCATGCTGAACGAGGACGTCTCGGACCTGTTCGATCGGGTCAAGGTCGGCACCCGCGTCGTGGTGCTTCCCGGCGGCGCGCCGCCGGCGTCGACCGCAACCGCTTCGGCGCAGCCGATGCCCGCCGCGGGCCCGGCGCAAGCCGGCGTTCCCGGCATGCAGCCGACCCAGGTGCCGCCGCTGCCCGCGCCGGTAACGGTGCGGTAGATCGAGCGACCCAACACCGCAAAAGGCCCGCTTCGAGCGGGCCTTTTTTGTTCGACGTTTCTCACGCCAATCTTCGCACCGGCTCGCCCTTGAACCAGGCGTCGATGCCCTCGACCATCTGGCCGTAATGGGCGCGCAGGCTCTCCTCGGTGACGTAGCCGAGATGCGGCGTCAGCACGAGGTTGTCGAGCTTTCGGAACGGATGGTCCACCGGCAGCGGCTCGACCGAGAACACGTCGACCGCGGCGCCCGCGATCTTCTTCTGCTGCAAGGCCTGCAACAGGGCCGCTTCGTCGACGATCTGCGCGCGCGCGGTGTTGACGAGGTAGCTGGTCGGCTTCATCCGGGCGAGGTCCGCGGCCCCGACCAGTCCGCGCGAGCGCTGGCCCAGCACCATGTGCACGGTGATGATGTCGGCGGTCGCGAACAATTGCTCCTTGCTGACGTAACCGACCCCGACCTCCTTGCATCGTTCCGGCGTCAGGTTCGGGCTCCATGCGATCACGTTCATGCCGAACGCCTGCGCCAGCCCCGACACCTTGGCGCCAAGCTTGCCGAGGCCGACCACGCCGAGCGTCTTGCCCTCGATCTCGGTTCCGACGAATTTCTGCAGGGGCTCGCCGGCATGCATGCGCGCGTTCTCGCGGCCGATGTTGCGGGTCAGTTCCAGGATCAGGCCCATCGTCAGCGGCGCGGTGGGGTCGCGGCCCCATTGCGTCCCGCACAGCACGACACCTTGATCTTTCGCGGCCTCCAGATCGAGCGCGGCATTGCGCATGCCCGAAGTGATCATGAGCTTCAACCGGGGCAGGCTTGCGAACAACGCGCGCGGAAACGGCGTGCGCTCGCGCATCGCGCAGATGATCTCGAAATCCTGCAGCGCGTCGGCGGCGGCTTGCTGCGAAGCGAAGGGCTGGTCGAACACGGTGACGTCGATGCGATCGGAGACCTTCGACCAGTCCGCGATCCCCAAAGCCAGATTGAGATAGTCGTCGAGAATGGCACAGCGCAGCCGCGTCATGGAAAGGTCCGTTCATGGCGATGATGACGGGGCGCAAACGCGCCGTCCGGGAAGCGCCATGGTCGCGCGCAATCGGCGAGCGCGCAAGCGCCGGCAGCCTCAAAAGCCCTCGCCGTCAGAACTGCGTTCGGGTTCGCAGGCCGGCTGAAATCAGGTCGAATGGCGTTGCGATGATGCCGCCTGCTTGGCGCGCCAGGCCGGGCCGGGTCCGCGCATGTAGTGTAGTTCGGGCCGGTAGGGGTCGAAGGCCCGGACGAGGAACTGGTGACAGAAATCGCGGATCTCGGCGAAGATACCCGCTTGCCCGTCGCGGCCGCCCGCCGGGGCGGAGAGAGATGTCGAGTTGATGGTTGCCATGACGTGGCCCTGCCGTTTCTCGCCGGCGGCCTGCGCCGCTCGAGAAGCGCCCTTTTTGCGGCGCCGAAACCCAGCTTTGGCCTGATTTATTAAAAGTTGGTTTCAATCGTCGTGATCTCCCGCACACATGGTATCGATCCCGTAACGATCGGTGGTGAACGAATGGAAAACGTTGCCGCGCGGTTGCCCTTTGGGGCCTGCCCCGCTACATCAGCGGCAGCAAATCTCCGTAAAATCCACGGTTTCCAAGGGATCGCGATGGCCCGTCAGTTCGTCTATTTCATGCAGGGTCTGTCGAAGACCTACCCGACCCGCAAGGTGCTGGATAACGTCCATCTGTCGTTCTACCCGGACGCCAAGATCGGCGTGCTCGGCGTCAACGGCTCCGGCAAGTCGACGCTGCTGCGGATCATGGCCGGCCTCGACAAGGAATACACCGGCGAGGCCTGGGTCGCCGAGGGCGCACGGGTCGGCTATCTCGAACAGGAACCCCAACTCGACGCCGACAAGACGGTGCGCGAGAACGTCATGCTGGGCGTCGCCAAGCAGAAAGGGATCCTCGATCGCTACAACGAGCTGGCGATGAATTATTCCGACGAGACCGCCGACGAGATGACCAAGCTGCAGGACCAGATCGAGTCCGCCGGGCTGTGGGATCTCGACAGCAAGGTCGACCAGGCGATGGACGCGCTGCGCTGTCCGCCCGACGATTCCGACGTGACCACGCTCTCCGGCGGCGAGCGCCGCCGCGTCGCGCTGTGCAAGCTGCTGCTCGACCAGCCCGATCTGTTGCTGCTGGACGAGCCGACCAACCATCTCGACGCCGAGTCGGTGTCGTGGCTGGAAGGCCACTTGCGCAACTATCCCGGCGCCATCCTGATCGTCACCCATGACCGCTACTTCCTCGACAACGTCACCTCCTGGATTCTCGAACTCGACCGCGGCAAGGGCATTCCCTACGAGGGCAACTACACCGCCTGGCTGTCCCAGAAGCAGAAGCGGCTGGCGCAGGAAGGCCGCGAGGACGCCGCGCATCAGCGCACCCTGGAGCGCGAAAAGGAATGGATCGCGGCCTCGCCAAAAGCCCGCCAGGCCAAGTCCAAGGCACGCTACCAGCGCTACGAGGACCTCTTGAAGCAGGCCAGCGAGAAGCAGACCCAGACCGCCCAGATCACGATTCCGGTGGCCGAGCGCCTCGGCCAGAACGTGGTCGATTTCGAGGGCCTGACCAAGGGGTTCGGCGACAAGCTCCTGATCGACAATCTCACCTTCAAGCTGCCGCCCGGCGGCATCGTCGGCGTGATCGGTCCCAACGGCGCCGGCAAGACCACGCTGTTCCGGATGATCACCGGCCAGGAAAAGCCGGACAAGGGCACCATCACGGTCGGCGAGAGCGTGCATCTCGGCTATGTCGACCAGTCGCGTGACAGTCTGGACGGCAAGAAGAGCGTATGGGAGGAGATTTCCGGCGGCAACGAACTCATTCTGCTCGGCAAGCGCGAAGTCAATTCGCGCGGCTATTGCTCGTCGTTCGCGGCGAACGCAACCGCGTGCATCTGGCCAAGATGCTGAAGTCCGGCGCCAACGTGCTGCTGCTCGACGAACCCACCAACGATCTCGACGTCGACACGCTGCGCGCGCTGGAAGAGGCGCTGGAGGATTTCGCCGGCTGCGCCGTGATCATCAGCCATGACCGCTGGTTCCTCGACCGCATCGCCACCCACATGCTCGCCTTCGAGGACGACGCCCATGTCGAATGGTTCGAAGGCAATTTCCAGGATTACGAAAAGGACAAGATGCGAAGGCTCGGGCAGGATTCCATCATCCCGCACCGGCTGAAGTACAAGAAGCTGACGCGCTGAGAGTGGGTCCGGTATAGTGGAATGCTAAGCGCTCGATGGGTTTGTCTACTTCTGGCACAAACCGTCGGAAAACCTCAACCTATCATCTTAGCCACAATATGCTGATCGAACCCCTCAGATTCGAGCGCGGTAACCGAGATGTCGTACGCCTTTGCCGGGCTTTGACCAGCGGCGACTGCATCGTAAAAGCCTTTGGCAAACACAAGCGCCGCATCATCATCGATGTCGTCGACCATGGCGATCACGAGCGGCGCGAATGCCGTGCTTAACCCCTGCATAGCGCTACACGCATTTATTACCACGCATTTCAAACTTTTTTGTTCCGCGAGCATTTTTCCAAAGGCTTCGAATGTAAGGTTGTGGACACCATCCTCACCTAGCAATTCCAGCCCGTCGGCGTCCGCGTGTCCCGCAAAGTGTATGATTTCGTAGCTGTTCGATAGCAACTCGAGGCGCAAACTGTCGACGGTGGCCGCCGTCAATGTCTCGATATGGATTCGATCGCGCACCGTTCCAAGTCTAACCCTCTGACGAATAGTGCTGATCTCCTTATCAAGGCGGATAGCCTGATTTTGTCCCCTTGGGTTGCCCGTAACGATTAGAACTCGAGTCTCCAAGATATGGGCCAATTTGCCGAGGGCGGGTTGTTCAATCTCAAGGGATTGCTGAACGGCCGGATCAGCTTGAAGCCATGCTTCCTTGAGTACGTCAAGAATGTCGGCCGTGATGGTATGCGCGATCGTCCCACTGGGACGCTTTTCGCGGCCTAGTTCGATCGCCAATTTGAGCAACCTGTCGGCAGTATCCTTGTGGTTCTCCTCCAGCGCATGGGCCAATCGGAACGCGAGTTGTGTCAACACCGCATTCATGTCGCCACGATCATAGGGCAAGTGCTTTGCTAGGGCCGGTATTCGCCCAACGCTCTCAAGGACTTTCTCAGCGGTTTCACGACCGGCAGCGTCGAATTTCTCGACGTCTGAGATACGAGCCACGCTGATCGGCATTTCCTTCGCCATTCGGCCGACCGTAGCCGCCGGTACAGTCGGACAAATGCAAACTCGGCCTCCGCAAGCAATGCAAAGCCCCGGATATCGCGACAGAAACTCCAGTTCGTAGTTAAACGTTTCTCCTCGCTCGGCGCATTGGAGCGCGTATTCGTTCGCTAGGCCCATGAGATAAGAGAAGACGTCCGCAGCTTCCCCGTAGAAGTAGTGGGGGTAGCGCTCGAATACACGAACCGCCTCAGCAAGCTCACCAAGTTCTTCCAAAAGGGCTATGATGCTAAATCCTCCCGAAGAGTTCAGGGAGCGCGGATAGATAGCCTCAAACATCAACTGCCAATCATTGAGGCCTGTAGGGCGCGAGTCCCAGTTAGCCTTGGTGAGCTCCCGAACGCGTTCGTGTGATAGGACTCCTTCCGTACCCTTTACTAACTTGCACTGCTGTTCAGTGTGAGGGGAGTTCCGGCAATAGGGACATACCTTTGGATACTTCGTAAAAAGAAGATGCTCGACGCTCTCAACCCCCATTTTGGCCAGAAGAGGAAAGTACCAACCCAGCGCCTTGCAAAGCGCTCCGGGGATGTCCACGCGATCACGCTTCTTTTTCCGGTCAAGAAGCGTTAGCATGCCGCAGACCTCCACGAAGTGAAGCAAGGTCGCTTCGCGGCTTCGTCCTAGATTCGCATCGTGGTAGATGAACGATGTCATCCGGTAAAGATCGTCTAGTCGAAGCTTCAAATCGGCCCCTCCGAGGTCTCGCGTTTTACGTCGTCTAGCACCAACGGAAGATCGACCTTTACGCAATGCCCGCGAGAGTTGCAATCGACTAAGGGCCGTAGGGCGGACTCATTAATCCGCCATCTCGTATGGATCGCGGGTTAAAAAGTGAACCCGCCATACGCGAGCTCCGACGCGATTTCGTGTACATCGCGCTGGTACTGAATACTCGTCATTAGCGAGGTTTTCAGCCCGGCTGCATGCGTCATTGTTGCGATATTGGGTGGTGGCACCCAGAACAGCTGAGCCCCGCTGCGGCGCCCATTGTGCGCACAACTAGCGTAATCTTGGCAACTTCCTCCAGAGTTTGAAACGATGTGCTCGTCGTTCTACCTTGGACATCGTTTCGAGGTAAAGCGTGTTTCGGGTGTGAACGACGAGCTTGATGATTCGATTCTTGGTCGGATCGAAATAGAAAAGCGTGACTGTGACATTATCCTGCAAATCAATCGGCGCTTTTTCGATTGGCGCTTCAAGCGCGTATTGCCTGGACCTTCCGGCGTCCAATGTTTCGTGCTGGTCGAAGACGAGCATGTGTTCGCCCTCGATGTGCCAGCCCTGACTCAAAACGGCGTCATTGTAGCGGTGCATTACCTTTTTTTCGTATTCGACGCTGACACGCCTTATTGCGATCGGATATTTCTTCCTGTTCCAAACCTCAAAGTCGATTGAAACTGTGTAGCCGTATTTTCCGCCCCCCCCCGCCGTAGCTTGAGGGAAAGATGATCGGCTTCCACCCAAAATTCTGCCGGTAGGCAATAAACAAAGAAGTGCCTGCGACGATGACGCTCGAAAGCGTAAGGGTCACGTAGGCCATCAGTTGCAGAGTCTGAGTATCGCTCGGCAGGTACATTAAGTTGTATCCAGTGCGAATTTCTCGTTTTTCAAAATAATTTCGCTGATGTCCGAATAGAACGAATAAAGGTTTGGGCCCTTGATCGGAGCGAGCCCGGGGTGGGCCGAGTTGTTGCGCAATTCAAAGCAATGGCGCAGTCGCTGATGCTGATTGTTGTCGATCAATTCTAGATACTCTAGTACCCACAGAAGGTCAGTATCGAAGACCGTCTGCAGTTCTGATCTCGACTCGATCGTGAACTGCTTCCGAAAAGGTTTGAACCGCCCCGTAGTCTTTGCGTGCATTTCACGCGTCGCCTCGCTGAATCTATCGAACCCGATTGCTTCGATCTTGCGGTGAACGCGTGAAATGGCGGCACACCAACCCAGAACGACACATGCTCGCAACCCGTCAACCGTAAGACACCTTTGCGCTTCGTCGAGATAGGCCGTTTCATCACCTTGGAGGCCTTCGATGAACGGCGTAATGCTGAGCGCCTGAGATGAGTCAATTGACGCTGTTTCAACGGAGTGAATGATCTCCTTGTAGACCTTGATCGCACCGCTCAACTCAGCGAGCAAGGTCCCCTTCCTCGGCTTGATTTTCGAGAGCCGAAGGATTTTATCGAATGCTGCGGTCGCATCGGCGATCAGGTCAGGCCTGATCTCGGACGACTCCAACGGCGCCTTGACGGAATCGAACCAGGTTGACGCCACTCCCTGTGCGTCTGCCAGCAGACTTCCTGACTGGATTTGACTCCCGGAATATCGGCCGAGCCGCTTTTGGAAATCGGCCAAGGTCTTCGCATGCTCTCGGGTCGCAGCGAGGATCTTCTCTTTCACTGGGCCAGCTCTTTGATGGTCTCCGCGAGCCTTTCCAGCCCGGGACCACTCAATTCAACGGTACCGTTCTCGTCGATGCCGTCCTTTGTTATTGCGCCACGAAACAGATCGGCATTCCGTTTGAGCGCCTTGTTAAAGTTTCCGTCGTGCAGACCTTCATCCTTTAAGGCTTCACGCAGTTCGGCATACGGAGCGCTGATGTTGTTGTTGAGCAGCCCGTTCTCCAACAGCACCATCATAACCTTTGCCATTTGGGCTTTGGCGGTATTTCCTTTAGGAAGCTTATAGACGGGTAGGAGAGGGTCGTGCTCAAGCATGAAAAGCTTGCCTAAGTCGTCCTCCGTAACTTCGCCACGTCGTAGGATGGCTTTGATGTTGCCGGGCAGCTTCTTGTTGCCAACAGACTCGGTTGGCTCCGCCGCCTTTTCGCCCTCCGGCGGTTTAGCCTTGGGTTCGGATACTTGCTGCGGGTCAGAGAAGGCGGCTTCGAACAGCATCTCGAAACAGACTTGCTGCAGGTTTTCGGGAACGGTTTTGACGATATCGACAATTTGGGCGATATCGGCTTTCGCTTTCGTAAAGTCGAGCTTAGCCATTGATAATCCTCTGGGGTGGCCGTATCAGGTCAAAAACATCTGAGGGTTGCAAGCAAAATCGTGGGTTAAATGGTTTGATATTCAGGGTTTTGACTACCGAAAAATCGCTTCTCGAATAGGCGGCTTTGAAATGGGTCACTATCTCCTAACCGGTGCAGGCTTCAGCAGGAATTGGGGCGGTTGGCTTGCCAATGAAGTTTTCGAGTATTTACTCGCTGACAAGGACCTTACCGTTCCGATACGCACTCAGTTATGGCGCGACAGAAATAGCCAGGGGAATTTTGAGGACACCGTTCAACACTTTCGGGTTCTCGCACAGCAAGGGGATCCCTCTCATTACAATTTTCTGATGTCGGTTCTGGCCGGTATGTTCAACGCTATGAGAAATGGCTTCATCAGCACGGGGTTTAAATTCGAGTTTCAGACGAACGACATGAACATGAACGTTGCCGTTTTTCTTCAGAAATTCGAGGCGATCTTTACCCTCAATCAAGACTCTCTGATGGAGGCTCACTATCTCAACGACGACATTGCGGGGCTAGCACGGAGCAAGTGGAATGGCTGGCAAATTCCAGGCCTAGAAAATCCTCCACACCCGCTAACGCGAATGGCGCCGATGGACCGGACGATGATGCGAACCGCCCGCCTAAGCGGGTTCGCCCTCAGCGGTCGAAACGAACAGCCCTATTACAAGCTCCACGGCTCCCATAATTGGAATTCGGGCCCGACGAGCAGTCAACTGCTCATCATGGGTGGCAACAAAGAAAGCGATATTGGCCAATCCCCCCTGCTGCAATGGTACGCCAACCAGTTCAGGCAAGCGGTAGTAACTCCGAATGCCCGACTCATGATTGTAGGTTACAGTTTTTCAGACAGACACATCAACCGGGTGCTTCGGGATGCCCAGCTGGCCGGCGCGAAATTCTTTATCGTCGATCCCTTGGGCGTTGACGCCATGGATAAACGCAAAGTCAGTGATGACAGCATCACCTATGGTCTGTGGGACACCCTATATCCGGGCATCATCGGGGCTTCCCGCCGACCACTATCTTCGACGTTTAGCAGCGACCGCGTCGAGCACGCGAAGCTAATGCACTTTTTTCAGCATTAGCTGCAAAGACCGCTATGCCAGTCCCTCCAGACCACGCCTACCAGCAGCGGCACCCGGCCTGCGCGTTATCCGTACTTTAGAGCAAACGGTCACAATTCAACTGCCTTGATCCTCGATACCCCTGGCTGCGACAAATTAACCCGTCGGGTAAAATTTCGCTTTTTCCGAAACCCAAATCACCGGTATAACTCACCCCATCCTGTCCCCAAGAAAGGGGCGTTGGCCATCGTCACCGAACGTTGGGACAGGCTGTGGTGGACGCGACGGCATCGTGCGCGCGATGGGGCCGGCAGGGCGGGATAAACTCCGTGAGCGGTCTTCGGAACGTGCAGACGAGCGGTGTCGAAGCGTACGGCAAAATCGTGTGGACCCGATGCCTCAATGGTCGGCATCAAGTCTGCGGAAGGCAAGTCGGCCCGACCGGGCGCGGATGAGCCGGTTTTCCGCAGGCGACGGAGGCGAGAAGAGCCCGATACTCCGGGGTGAGCGCGACATAAGCCGTCAAGCCATTGCGCAGGGAATGTCGGATGTTCTCCGCTGTCCTGTATGCTCGTGTGCGTTTTTACTCGTGCCATTTGCACACGAGACCGCGGGTGCAGCGCGCATCCGGCATTCCCTGCTCCCTCATCGAGGGGGAAACGATTAGCAAGTCTCGGGCAAACCGTGCCGCGAGATCGCGGGCGTGTATCTGGTGGTGAAATATGAATCCGGGAACGACGCGTCGGAGCTTGCCCGACTACCCGACCTTCTCCGCCAGCCACATCTTGATCAGCGACTGATACGGCACGTCGCGCTTGTTGGCGGCGATCTTGATCTGCTCCAGCAGGCCGAGCGGCAGACGAATCGAGATTGCCGTGGTCGAGGGCTTCAGATTCGGAAAACGCACGCGCTCTGCCTTGCTCCAGTCGATGTAGTCGGTGGAGTCGTGGGTTTCCCAGAATTTCCGTTCCTCGGCTTCAGTCTTGAAGGCGGGAATTGGTTTAAGCTTCCTCATAAACTTTCCGCTCCTTTCGGTGCATGTCTCGCGCCGAGATCACCCGGATTATTGTTTGATTCTGCCGGAGGGTGAACGTGATATGCAGCAGGCGATTCTGGGCTGTCGTTCCCAGCGCATCAAATCGTGGCTCTCGTTCACTATGCCTTGCATCCTCGGCAACGATCAGCGGATCGTTGAAGAAGACGCTCTCCGCTTCGGCCTGGCCGACGCCGTGTTTGTCCGCGTTCTTTCGGCTGTTGCCTTCGTCCCAGTCGAAGCCTGCGATCTGGTCAAAACTGATCATTGTGTATATGTCCAGTATATACAAAAAGGTGCTGACGCAATATGGGTTCGACAAGGCGGCGCGCGGATATGGGTTTATTTTCCAGCCAGAGAGACGGGCTTACTTACGAGTGGCAATTCATCCCGTCCTGCGCCAAATGGCCGCTTGGGCCGGCCGATCCGAAAATGTGCCATATATCCGGTGCTAACAGCTACAACCCGCCCGACTCAGTCCCTCCACAGAAAGTCCCAGCCATCAGGGCGGCGCTGCGTCCGATCCCGATGCTGATCTTCGGCTCGCGCTGGCTGCAGCTGCCGCTGTATGTCGGGCTGATCGTCGCGCAGGGCGTCTACGTCGTGCTGTTCCTGAAGGAGCTGTGGCACCTGTTCAACCACGCCTTCGACTTCAGCGAGCAGCAGATCATGCTGGCGGTGCTGGGCCTGATCGACGTGGTGATGATCTCCAACCTCTTGGTGATGGTGATCGTCGGCGGCTATGAGACCTTCGTCTCCCGCCTCAACCTGCAGGGCCATCCCGACGAGCCGGAATGGCTCAGCCACGTCAACGCCAGCGTGCTCAAGATCAAGCTCGCGATGGCGATCATCGGCATCTCGTCGATCCACCTGCTGCGCACCTTCATCGAGGCCGGCGCACTGGCATCGGGAAAAAGCAACTACACCGAAACCGGCGTGATGTGGCAGACCATCATTCACACGGTTTTCATTCTGTCGGCCATGGGCATCGCCTATGTCGACCGGCTGTCGACGATCGCGACCGAAGAAGCCAAACGCGCCGTTCGGCATTGATGGACGTCATGAATTCGGCCAGCAGTTCGGCTTTGCGAAACCGCGTGGTCGCCGCGGTGCTGGTGGCGGCTGCAATGATGGTGGGCGCGGTGCACCAGGCCCGCGCCGCGGACGCAGCCTTTGCCCAGTTCATCGCCTCGCTGTGGCCGGAAGCGCAGGCAGCCGGCGTCGCGCGGGCGGTGTTCGACGCCGAGACCCGCGGCCTCGAGCCGGACTACAAGCTGCCCGATCTGATCCTGCCCGGACGTCCCGCGACCGGCGCGCCGTCGCAGGCCGAGTTCGTGCAGGTGCCGGCCGACTACGTCAAGGAAGCCAGCATCGCGCGACTGGCGGCGGAAGGGCAGCGGCTGATGGCCAAGCATCGCGCCACGCTTGGCGCGATCGAAACGCGCTTTGGCGTGCCAGCCAGCGTCGTGCTGGCGATCTGGGGCCGCGAAACCGATTACGGCCGCTACGCGCTGCCCTATGACGGATTGCGCGTGCTGGCGACGCAGGCCTATGTCGGCCGTCGCAAGGAGCAGTATCGCACCGAGTTCATTCAGGCGCTCAAGCTGATCGGCGACGGCGAGGTGACGCGCAAGGATCTGCGCTCGTCCTGGGCCGGCGCCACCGGCCTCACCCAGTTCCTGCCCTCCGAGCTCGGCAAGCACGGCGTCGACCTCGACGGGGACGGCCGCCGCGACATCTGGAATTCAGTGCCGGACGCGCTCGCTTCAGCGGCTCAACAGCTGGTCAACAAGGGCTGGCAGCCGGGCTTGCGCTGGGCCTATGAAGTGCGCGCGCCGGCCAGTACCGATTGCACCATCGGCGTGCCCGAAGTGACAAAACCGGTCGGGCAATGGCTGCGCGAGGGTTTCGTGCCGGTGCGCGGGCAAAAACTCGGCGCGGCCGAGCAGGCGCAGCCGGCTGACCACGAAGAACTACTTCGTCATCAAGGAATACAACTTTTCCGATCTGTACGTGCTGTTCGTCGGGCACCTCTCGGACCGCATCGTGAGCCCGCAACCGTTTGCGACGCCGTGGTCGGCCTCGACGCAGTTGCGTACGTCCGCGGTCGAAGCGATGCAGCGCCACCTCACCCGCATCGGTCTCTACAGTGACAAGGTCGACGGCAAGGCGGGCATGAAAACCCGCGCCGCGCTCGGCGCCTATCAGAAATCGGCCGGACTCAAGGTGGATTGCTGGCCGAGCGAAGCCGTGCTGCGCGCGATCAGCGCGGCGCGCTGAGAAAACGTCACCAAAGAAAAACCCGGCCGCATGGGCCGGGTTTGGGAATCGCGTCCGTATCGGAGGCGCCGGTCGGATCAGTTGCAGACCTCGACCCGGCGATGACGGTAACCGTAGCCATCCCAGAAGCGCTCGCGGACCAGACGGCAGGTCGGGTAGTCATCAACATACACCGGGGCCGGGGCCGCATAGGCCGGGCGGCTGGAGGCAATCGCACCGCCGATGATGGCGCCGCCGATCAGGCCCCCGACCACGCCGGCGGCGACGCCGCGCTGTGCGCTGGCGGGCGTTGCGGCGAGCGAACCCGCGATGGTCGCGATCGCGACGAAGGCAGCAAATGTCTTCTTCATTTCTAGGGCTCTCCTGGAGATGGCGCCTCGCGGCAGCCGGGTTCAAGTTGACTCACACGCCGAATTCGAAAAAGCCGTCTCGCTAGAAAGCAGCACAACAGTCAATCGAAAGTAAACGTTGCCGGGATATTGCCGGTAAAAACGGTCTTTTTCAGGCCAACACCGACAAAAGTCCCGGGAACGCAGTGTTTTCGGGACGCCGTTTCGATCTTTAATGAAGATGAACGGTCCTAGTTACAGACCCTGACGTCGCGAACCCGCCAGCCATAACCGTCCCAGAACCGCTGGCGCTGCCAGAAGCAATCGGGCTGGACGACATAGGCCGGACCGCCGTAATAGCCATATCCCGGGCCGTAGTAACCCGGCCCGTAATAGCCGTTCTGGGACGCGATCGCGCCGCCGACAATGGCGCCGCCGAGCAATCCGGCGGCCACACCCGCGGCAATACGGCCGTTGCGAGCCTCGGCGGCTTGCGGCGCTGCCACGGCCGAAACGGCCAGGGTGGCGACGGCAGCGAGCGCCATCAATGACTTCCTCATGGCTTCACCTTTCTCAATGGAGGAGGGACGGCAAGTTGGTGTGTTTCGGCAAAAGTTCCATATTTTGCCCAAATGATCAATCCACGGAAGCGCCCATTTCGGTGAGAAATGAGGGCTAACTTGACGTTTGTGCGACGCGTTCGGGATCGGAGAGGGGACGTCGCCGATCCGCGACTGCCGCGATGGATGGGGGGGCTGCTACCGGAACTTGGCGGAAAACCTCATTGCAGCGGTTTTTTGATCTGCCGCAACCGCGGTTGTTAGACTCCCTTTAGTTTGGTGGCCGGTCAGTTTGGAATTGCTTGAAAAGGCGGTTTTTCCTTTTGCATCCCGCGGCGGCCTTCAATATCGAAGGGCTTACGCATCACCGATGGGCCTGCCGTTTCATGATTGTTTGTTCCTGTAACGTCATCAGCGACCACGATGTCCGCAGCGCCGTCAACGCTGCGCACGACCTTCCGCGCAACGCGAAACAGATCTATGGTTGCCTCGGCTGCAGCGCCGAATGCGGCCGATGCGCCCGTACCATCAAGACCATCATTGACGAGGCCCTGGGTGACTGCGCCAAGTCCTGCTGTGCCGGATGCCCGCACAGCGAGGCGGTCGCGCAACCGCACGCCCTCACCGAGTTCGCGCTCGCCGCCTCCTGAAATCTCCCAAGAAATCCGCAGATACACGCCTAGCCCTGCCGGATACGCATCGCAGAGGGTTGCTCCGGCCCAAAATGTGAATTAGACGCATTTCAAGTTTTTGACTCGGCAGCGGAGAGCATCATGCAGGGCGACACGAAGGTTATAGAATTCCTCAACAAGGGCCTGCGCAGCGAGCTTACCGCGATCAACCAGTATTGGCTGCATTATCGGCTGCTGAACAACTGGGGCCTGCTGGATATGGCCAAGGTCTGGCGCAAGGAATCGATCGAGGAGATGAACCATGCCGATCGCTTCACCGATCGCATCCTGTTCCTCGACGGCTTTCCCAACATGCAGGTGCTCGATCCCTTGCGGATCGGCCAGAACGTCAAGGAAATCATCGAGGCGGACCTGGCCGCCGAAATCGGCGCCCGGGCGCTCTATCAGGAAGCGGCGACCCATTGTCACGCGGTCAAGGACTACGTCTCGCGCGACCTGTTCGAAAGCGTGATGAAGGACGAGGAGCACCACATCGATTTCCTCGAAACCCAGCTCGATCTGATCAAGCGCATCGGGCTCGAGCTGTACACCCAGAAGCACGTCGGCGGACTCGAGAGCGAGCACTAGGCGCAAGCCACGCTCACGGCGCAATCAATCGGGAAGCCGCAGCGTACTGGATACCCGTTTTCGCGGGGTACGACACTCCATGCAAATCCCTACAGCTGCTCTTTGAAGCGCGCCTCGACCACGGCCTGGGTTTCCGGCTCGCCGAGGCCGGTCTGGTCGTGGATCACCTGGCTGATGCTCGGCAGCGCCGCGCGCTCGACCCGGGTCTCCTGCGACCACAGCTTCGAGCGCATCAGCGCCTTGCCGCAATGGAAATAGGCCTCGAGCACGCTGATACTCAGCGCCGCGCGCGGCAGCTTGCCGAACTCCACCATCGAGGCCAGCAGTTCCGGATCCGCCGAGAGCCTGCCCTTGCCGCCGACCCGCAGCGTTTCGTCGATACCGGGCACGAAGAAGATCAGCTGCACGAAGCCCGAGCCCTCGACGATGTTGCGAAAGCTGTCGATCCGGTTGTTGCCGGAGCGATCCGGCATCAGGAGCTGGTTCGGTCCGGCGACGTGGACAAAGCCGGGATTGCCGCCGCGCGGCGAGGCATCGACGCTGCCGTCGGAGCCCGAGGTGGCGAGCACGCAGAACGGCGACATCGCGATGAATTTCTGCGCATGCGCGTCGATCGCGGGGCGCGCCTTCGCGATCACGCGCGGCGAGGGGTCTGGATAGATGGTCTTGAGGTCGTCGGCGGCAAGGTCGGTCAAAATTCATCTCCCGGGAAGAATGCGTCGTGCCGTGGCGAGGATAACAGCGGGATCATCCCGCGGCCATGGTTATCCACCGACATGGCCTATCGAGATGATCGATGCCGCCGCCACGGCCAGTCGATGACGCCGGCCCCATACAGCGCCCACCAGATGATGACAGGTTGCAGCGCCAGCCGCGGGCCGTGATAGAGCCAGCTGTCCGCGACGTAGGGCAGGTCGATGCCGTCGATCGCGTGCTTGAAATTGGCGGGCCAGACGCACAGCGCATAGGCCGCCAGCGCCACCCCCGCCCACCAGCGCAGCGGCTTCGTCACCAGGGCGACGGCGCCGGCAATTTCGCCTAGCCCGGTGAGCAGAATGATTTGCGGCGCGAACGGCACCCAGGACGGCGTGATCGCCAGCAGCTTTTCCGGTACCCACAGATGCGCAATTCCCGCCGCCGCGTAGAACGCGGCGAGGATACAGCGCATCACCGCGCGGTGGGTGTCGGATCTTTCGCTGGAAGGCATTTGTAAAGCTTAACATGTCCGGCGTCGTCGGGCCATGCTTCGGCGCGAAACGCCGCCCTGCTGCGTGATCGATCGCTCGACCCGACGGCTGACACGTTACACAGGATCGGCAGGGCGCGGTCCGCTGCCGCTACCGCTTGTCCTCGACGTCCGTCTCGGGACGGTCGCTGCCCGCGGCCGTTTCGGTGTGCCACTTGCCGTCGGCGGTTTCGTATTCGATCGCCTCGGTACGCCCGGGCACCCGCTGCTCGGCGGCGGCGCGCTTGGCGGCGGCCAGCGCCACGGCGTGCGTCGCAAAGGGCTCCGAGAATACGCCGTTGACAGTGTAGGCCCAGCCGCCGTCGTGCTGAACGATCTTGTAGGTGACGTGGCTCATGTGGAACTCGCTTCTGTTGTTGGCGGACGGCGGCGGCGGGGGTGAACACGCCGTCCATTCTATGACAAAATGCGGCGGCGATGTAGGTATTGCTGCGGCTTATTCGTCCTCGGGCCGACAGCCGCCGGCGCCGACCGAAGGCAGCCGGCAAGGGAGAGATCAATGTGCCGCAACATCAAGACGCTGTTCAATTTCGAACCGCCGGCGAGCGAAGGCGAGATCCACGCCTCCGCGCTGCAATTCGTGCGAAAACTGTCCGGCTTCAACAAGCCCTCGCAGGCCAACGCCGAGGCGTTCGACCGAGCGGTCGCCGAGGTTTCGGCGGCGGCCCGGCGACTGCTGACCTCGCTCCACACCTACGCGCCGGCGCGCGACCGCGAAACCGAGGCTGAGAAGGCGAAGGAGCGGTCGCGGTTGCGGTTCGGGTAACCGGCGTGCCGGCGGCGTGACGCACCTCACGGTGCGGCAGGGCGGCGTCGGTCATGATGGCTGCCAGTCTTCAGCCATCGGACAAAAGCCATGAACCCCGTCACCCGATTGAAACTCAGTTCCTTCCTGTTCACGGTGTTGTGGACCGGCGGCATGTTGTGGTGGAGCGGGGCGTTCGAGCCCGCCAGCATCATCATATGGTCGATCGGCGGCGCACTGGCCGGTTATCTCTGGTACCGCGCGATGCGCTGGCAGTTTCAGCTCATGGGCATGCTGCCTCGCAACGAGCAGATGCGGTGAGCGATCGAGGGTGGGCAAAGACGCACTTGCGCCGTGCCCGCCATTCAAGCCGCTCACGACGAACAGCGTATCCATCTCCGCCTGCTGGACCGAGCCGCCCCCACCACGCGCAAGGGCAGGTGGAGGGAGGGGAGAGAAGAGAGGAGCATCGCCAGGCGATGCGTCTCGATAGATGAAGCAACAGAAGTGGAGGTTGTTCTAGCCCGCGTTCCACATGACCGGAAGGTTGAGCAGTCCCCGAAATGCCCAGCCGCCGATCCGGACCGGCTCGCCGGCGTCGAGCCGCAAGTCCTTCAACCGCGCAAAGACGCTCGGCAATGCCACGTCGGCGACCATCGCGCGCGACGCAAACGCGCCGGCGCAGTAATGCGGGCCGGCGCCGAAGGCGATGCTCTTCTGGGTGTTGCGGGTGACGTCGAAATCATCGGGGTTGGCGAAGCAGGCCTCGTCGCGATTGGCCGAGCCGAACATGAAGAACACGCGGTCCTCCGGCTCGAAATCGACGCCGCCATAGGACCACGGTTTGGCGACGCGCCGCGGCGACATCCCGATCGGCGCGATCCAGCGGGCATATTCCTCGAACACGTCGAGCCATTTGGCCTTGCCGCCGCGCACCAGCGCCAGCTGTTCGGGATGCGTCAACAGCGCCCAGACCGTTCCGGAGATGGCGTCGCGCGGCTCGTTCTGCCCGCCGGAGATCGCGAGCTTGATGTTGGCGCGAATGCTGTCGATCGGCTGCCCGGCGGCGAGCAGCACGCTGAGGATCGAGCTGTTGGGATGCTTTGTCACCACCGGAATCATGTCATCGATCGCGGCGTCGATCCCTGATGTGGCGGCATGGCAGCGCGCCTCGACCTGCCTGTCGCCGGTGTAATTGGCGATGCCGTCGATCATCGCCTGCGACCACGCGTCCATGTCCTGGAAGCGCATGTTGGTGAGCCCGGTGACGTCCTTCAGGCATTCGGCCGACAGCGGCAGCGCGAACGCCTTGCAGAGATCGGCATGGCCGGCCGGCTCGAGTTCGTCGAGGATGCGGTCGGCATGGGCCTGAAACTGCCGGCTCCAGGTGTCGCGCACGGTGCGCGGCGACACCGAAGGAAACATCGCCGCGCGCTCGGCCATATGGGCCTCGCCGTCCTTGCGCATCATGTTGTGGCCCATCAGCGTGTTCATCAGTCCGGCCGGCTGGTGCGAGGAGAACACGTCGATGCGCTTTTCCTGGCTGAAGATGTCGTCGCGCCGGGTGAAGACGGTGGAGCCGAGCTGCGGCACGAAGGCGATCGGCGCCTGTTTCCGCATCTTCGCCAATGCCGGATAGGGATCGGCCCAGAAGCTGGCGACGTCGATGTCGAAATGCGGAGCGTTGGACATGGGCAGGCGATCCGTGGCCGGGTTGGCCACAGGGTGGCCAAGCCGGGCCGGGCTGTCAAACCCGATCGTCGCGCGCTATTCCTGATGCACGGGCACGTCGATGCCGTCGGCGGAATATTGTCGGATCTTGTTGCGCAGGGTGCGCACCGAAACCCCGAGCACGCGTGCCGCGCGGGTGCGATTGCCGCCGCAGCGGCCAAGGGTCTGCAGCACCAGCTCGCGCTCGACCTCGCCGACAGTGGCGCCGATCAGCAACGGCACGATTTCATGGGGAGCAAGCGAAGGCGCCGAAACCGGCGGCGCTGGAACAACGGACTCACGGATCATCGACACCTCCCGATCAACGCCCACTCCATACGCGGAGCGGAAACATCGAGAACGAATGAACCCCAGCGCAGGCAAGGTGGATTGATTTGGTTAACGAAACCTTAACGGCGGCACGAACCTGGTCGGCATGCCTCAAACCGTCCGGTACCCGCCGTCCACCATTACCATCGAACCGCTGACGTAGGCCGACAGGTCCGAAGCGAGGAAGATCGCCGGCCCGACGATGTCCTCGGGCTTGCCGGCGCGCCCCAACGGGGTGTGAGCGATGAAGACCTTCGCCAGTTCCGGATTGCCGGCGCGCACCTTCTCGTTCAGCGGGGTTTCGATGAATCCGGGGCCGATCGCATTGGCGCGCACGCCGTCCTTGCCGAGTTCGGCGGCGAGCGCCTTGGTGAAGCCGAGCACGCCGTGTTTCGAGGCGGTGTAGGCGGGCGAGCTCGGCGTGCGCAGATGCACGAAGGACTGGATCGAACCGATGTTGACGATCCGCCCCTTGGCCGCGCGCAACGGCGAGAGAAACGCGTAGGTCACGTTGAAGACGCCGGTGAGGTTGATGGCGATGATGTCTTCCCAGTCGTTGATCACGGCCTCGGGCGCGCCCAGCAGGCCGTTGCGCCGCGCGATGCCGGCATTGTTGACCAGGATCGAGACCTGTCCGATCGTGTCGGCGATCCTTTTCGCGACCGCGACGCAGTCGTCGCGCTTGGTCACGTCGAGCACGAAACTGTCGGCCTGGCCGCCGCTGCTGCGGATTTCCTGCGCCGCCTCGGCCGCCGCCTTCTCGTTCATGTCGAGCAGCACCACGCGCGCGCCTTCCTTGGCGTAGCCGGCTGCGATCGCGCGTCCGATCCCGGAGGCCGCGCCTGTGACGACCGCGATATGGTTTTCGAGAAGGGCCATGGGGTTTCCTCAGGTCTTGGTTTTCCGGATCGATGCAAACTAGTTCAAATTGACGGACGCGGGAACGGAAAGCTTTACCGGTCTGGCGTATCTGTTCGGTCCGGTGTTGCACCATGGATAGCAAGCACAGCGAATGGCAGCTCGATCTCGAGCGGATCTGGCAGGCCAACGCGCCCGACTGGCGCGAGGCCGCGCGGCTTGCCGACGTGATGGCGCGGACCGGCGGCGAAGTGCTGCTGCGGCAGGCGGCCACCCAGGCGCTGCCGATCCTGCGCCATGCCGCGGCGGCCACTGCGGATCCCGCCATTGCCGAAGCCGCGCGGCGCCGGCTCGGAATCATCCGCGATGTCCTGCATGCGCTGACTACGCCGCGGTTCGGCCGGCGCGACATCCCGCTGACGACGCCGGGGCCGGAGGAGCGCCATCGGCGGCTGCTCGGCCTGCCGCTCGGCCGCCGCCTGTCGGCGCCGGAAGTCCACCGCGCCTGGAAGCGCGCCGCCAAATCGGCACATCCCGATGCCGGCGGCACCGCGCAGGCTTTTCAGGCGCTGTCGGCGGCCCGCGAGGCGTTGATCAAGGAGCGGTGAGACGAGGCCGGGTTGATCCCGGGTTCCGCAGGCTACGCGGAGGGACTCGCCAAGCCGTCACCGCGCCCAGCTTCGACGACCACCCGCTGTTGCTCCGGGCGCGCCATCGGGCGTGGGCGCCGGGCGGTGACGCGAAACAGCGTGTGCACCGTGTTGCCGACCGTGGCGCAGCCGCCGCGCATGTTGGGAAGAATAAGGACCGCTTCGTTCATCGTCATGCTCCATGTTTGTTGCGGGGACAATCAGCGGATAAGTGTTTGGTTCTGTCTAACGTCTTGTTATGGTTGCGAAGGCGTTAAGGGCCGCCAGGCCCCGCGGCGCGACGGGCGCAGCATCGCGACGCCTGCTCACCGATCACAGGAACTCTGCCCATGAAAATCTCATCTGCCGTCCGCGTCGCGCTGCTTGCGCTGACGGCCTTTGCCGGCGCCCTACTGTCTTCCGCCTCCCGCGCTGACGAGGGCAGCGTGACGCTGACGATCTACAAGGCGGGCTGGATCATCGGCGGCTCCGGCGGCGGCGGCACGCTGAATTTCCGTGGGCGGAACTACGCGCTGTCCGCCGGCGGCCTCGACTACGGCCTGGTGTTCGGCGGCTCGAAGACGGTGCTGCGCGGCCGCGTCAGCAACATCAACCGTCCTTCCGACGTCGCCGGCGTCTACGGCGCGGCCGGCGCCGGCCTCGCGGTCGGCGGCGGCGCCCGCGCGATCGTGCTGACCAACCAGAAGGGCGCGGTGCTGGAACTGTCGGGACGCCAGGTCGGGCTGATGGCGAATGTGGATCTCAGCGGGCTCGCGATTACGCTGAAGTAGGGGGCGCGGTTTTTCCGACGTCATTGCGAGCGAAGCGAAGCAATCCATTTCACCGCTTGCTGAGACATGGATTGCTTCGTCGCTTAAGCTCCTCGCAATGACGAACAGAGGCATCGGATTCAACTGTCAAACAGCGAAAGGACATGCGTCCGCATTCTCGCGGCGCGGTGCGCCCGAGCTTTGCTTCGATGGCCGCCCTCGATAGGAAGAGGGCGCAGGGAAGACCGGGTGCGCGCTGCACCCGCGGTCCCGTGTGCAATGTTATTGGGTAGGACGCACACGAGCATACAGGTTCAGCGGAGGCATCCCGGCCTTCCCTGCGCAATGGTTTTACGGCTTATACGTGGTCTCCCCGGCGATCCGGATTTGCTTGTCACCGTCGCCAGCGGGAAGTTTTGCTTCCCGCTGACTTGACGCCAACCCTGAGGCTGTCAGAACCACACGACTTCGCCGTCCGCTCGAGTCACGCTCGTCAGTCGCAACTTCCGCGTCCACCGCATCTCACCGCGCGTTCGTGACGATCGCGACCCGCCCCTCTCATCGGGTGAGACCGACGAATCTGTAAGGGTGATTTGCCCGACATGTTAAGCGGAATATTTTCGATTCCGGGGCTTGACTTTCATTTCTGAAAATCGGAAGTGATTTGCCCGTCAGGTGGATGGGCCGCGGGCCGGTTCGCAAGATTGCCCATGCGCGCGAAAGTCGTGGCCGAATGTCCCCAGGCCAATTCGCCCACAGGCTTTCAGCGGCGAAACCAGATCTTCTCGCCAGTGAGCGGGTTCACTCCGTAACTCGGCCTATCGTCATCTTCGATTTCGTCGGGATCAGGATATTGTGGCGGAGCCTCGCCGCGCGTCGCGACCACGCGCGGGTACCGGACCTTCGCGAGCTTCGTGCCCTTCGCTCTCAGGTTCACGCGAAAGTGCCAATCGTCGCCGTAGTCGAACAGAAACATCATGGTGTGGCCGACCTCCGGAAACGCCTGTGCGATCGCGGTTTTCTTGACGCCGCCGACGCCCGGTCGGGCATCGCCCATATCGGTGAACAGTTCGTATTGCGGAAGCGTGCGCATCATGGTGGCGGGCTTGAGATCGCTGTAGAAGCCAAAGGCGTGATCGAAATCGAACCCGAATGCCGCCACGATCGCCTCGGCCAGCTTGTACAGCGATTTCGACGGTTCGATCTCGATCTCCCGGTAGACCGACCTTTTGCCGTCGAGCGCGGCGCGCAGGATCAAGGTGTCGTTCGACGCCATGTCGGGACCTCAACGGTGGATGATATCCATGGTGGTGAAATAACGGAGAGACGGGTTGTCGAGATGCCTGCCGTTGCGCGGCGCGATGCGGGAGAGTCTCCGATTGCGGCGGAGGTGGGAGCGAAACCCATCGCGGCCATCGCGACATGCGATAGGTTTCGCAACGGCTCACCCCATCCTCCGCGCTAGGTGAGGTTTGCCCCTCACAACACCCGATTACTCTCCTTCACCTTCTCCGCGTCCAGATAAACCTGCCCGCCCATCTCCTTGAACTTTTGCGACATCTGCGCCATGCCGTCCTCGATCACGCCCGACATCGACATCCCCACGCTGCCGCCCGCCACCGCGCGCTTGTCGGGATCGTTCAGCGTCGCGGCGTAGTCGCGGACGTCCTGGGTGATTTTCATCGAGCAGAATTTCGGGCCGCACATCGAGCAGAAATGCGCGACCTTGTGGGCGTCCTTCGGCAGCGTCTCGTCGTGGTAGGCGCGGGCGGTTTCCGGATCGAGGCCGAGGTTGAACTGGTCCTCCCAGCGGAAGTCGAAGCGGGCGCGGGACAGGGCGTCGTCGCGCAGTTGCGCCGCCGGGTGACCCTTGCCGAGATCGGCGGCGTGGGCGGCGATCTTGTAGGTGATGACGCCGACCTTGACGTCGTCGCGGTTGGGCAGGCCCAGATGCTCCTTCGGCGTGACGTAGCACAGCATGGCGCAGCCGAACCATCCGATCATGGCCGCACCGATGCCTGACGTGATGTGGTCGTAGCCAGGCGCGATGTCGGTCGTCAGCGGGCCCAGCGTATAGAACGGCGCCTCGCCGCACTCCTTCAGCTGCTTGTCCATGTTGATCTTGATCTTGTGCAGCGGCACGTGGCCGGGGCCCTCGATCATGACCTGGCAGCCTTTCTTCCAGGCGATCTGGGTCAGCTCGCCGAGCGTCTCCAGTTCGGCGAATTGCGCGCGGTCGTTGGCGTCGGCGATCGAGCCCGGACGCAGGCCGTCGCCGAGCGAGAACGACACGTCGTATTGCCGCATCAGGTCGCAGATCTCCTCGAAGTGGGTGTAGAGAAAGCTTTCCTTGTGATGCGCCAGGCACCACTTCGCCATGATCGAGCCGCCGCGCGAGACGATGCCGGTGACGCGGTTGGCGGTGAGGTGGATGTAGGGCAGCCGCACGCCGGCGTGGATCGTGAAATAATCGACGCCCTGTTCGCACTGCTCGATCAGGGTGTCCTTGTAGAGTTCCCAGGTCAGCTTGACCGGATCGCCGTCGCACTTCTCCAGCGCCTGGTAGATCGGCACGGTGCCGATCGGAATCGGCGCGTTGCGCAGGATCCATTCGCGGGTGGTGTGGATGTTGCGCCCCGTCGAGAGGTCCATCACCGTGTCGGCGCCCCAGCGGATCGCCCACACCATCTTGTCGACTTCCTCCTCGACGGATGACGTCACGGCGGAGTTGCCGATATTGGCGTTGATCTTGGTCAGGAAGTTGCGGCCGATGATCATCGGCTCGAGTTCGCCGTGGTTGATGTTACAGGGGATGATGGCGCGGCCGCGGGCGATCTCGCTGCGGACGAATTCCGGGGTGACGAACGCCGGTACCGCGGCGCCAAAACTCTCGCCGTCGGCGATGGCGGCTTCGGCGCGTTCGAGCTGTACCTTGCGGCCGAGGTTTTCACGGGTGGCGACGTAGATCATCTCCTTGGTGATGATGCCGGCGCGGGCGAACTCGAGCTGCGTAATCATGTGGTCGCCGACGCCGCGCAGCGGCTTGTGGTGCGCCGTGAAGGATTTCGCCGCATGCGAGGCGCCGACATTGCCGTTGTCTTCCGGCTTGATGTCGCGGCCCTGATATTCCTCGACGCCGCCGCGCTCCTTGACCCAGGCGATGCGGCCGCGCGAAAGGCCGGCGTTGACGTCGATGGTGACGGCGGGATCGGTGTAGGGGCCTGAGGTGTCGTACACCGGCAGGTCCGGCTCGCCGGCGCCCTTGCTCAGGATGATCTCGCGCAAGGGAACACGGAGGTCAGGCGCCTCGTCGGGCGTGACGAAGATTTTTCGCGAGGACGGCAGCGGGCCGGTGGTGACGGCGGGCAACGTGGTGTCGGGATTGGAGCGGATGTTCATGGCCTATCCTCCTGTGGATTTTTGATTTGGCTCCGTCATTGCGAGCGTAGCGAAGTAATCCATCGGGCAGCGAACTCGATGAAAGTTGGATTGCTTCGTCGCAAGTGCTCCTCGCAATGACGGCTATTTGTTTCGTGAATCTCTCTCACGCGGCCTCCACCTTCATCCCGAGCCACGCCCGCACCCGCGCGTCGGGGTCGGCATGTTGCGTGATGTCGCTGACGACAGCGATGGAATCCGCGCCGGCGGCGTAGATCTCGGCGGCCTGTTCCAGCTTGATGCCGCCGATCGCGACCAGCGGGATGTCGCCGATGCGCTTCTTCCATTCGGTGATCTTGGCAATGCCCTGCGGTGCGAAGCGCATCGATTTCAGCGTGGTCGGGAAGATCGGCCCCAGCGCGACGTAATCGGGTCTCGCGCGCAGCGCGGTTTCGAGCTCTGCGTCGTCATGGGTGGAGATGCCGAGCGTTAATCCTGCCTCGCGGATCGCCGCGAGGTCGGCATCCTCAAGGTCTTCCTGGCCGAGGTGCAGGTGTCTCGCGCCGGCGACAATCGCGGCGCGCCAGTAGTCGTTGACGACCAGTTTGGCGGGCGTGCCCTTGATCACCTCCAGCGCGTCGCTGACGATCTGCAGCGCTTCGGAATCGTTCAGATCCTTGGCGCGCAGTTGAATGGTGCCGGCGCCGAGCAGCGCCAGCCGCGCCACCCAGGCGACGCTGTCGACGACAGGATAGAAGCGATCAGGATACGCGTTGCGATCAGGATACGGCATGCCAGAACGGTGTCCCAACGACAGGGGTTGAGGGGGAGGCGAAATCGCGGGCTTCCATCAGCCCGGCCTCGTGGGCGGTGCGGCCGGCCTCGACGCCGAGACGAAACGCCTTCGCCATGGCGACGGGATCGGCGGCCCTGGCAATGGCGGTATTGAGCAGCACGGCGTCGTAGCCGAGTTCGAGCGCGTGGGCCGCGTGCGACGGCGCGCCGAGGCCGGCATCGACCACCAGCGTGATGTCGGGCAGCCGGTCGCGCAGCAGTTTCAGGCCATCGCGGTTGGTGATGCCCTTGGCGCTGCCGATCGGCGACGCCCAGGGCATCACCACCCTGCAGCCGGCATCGACCAGCCGCATCGCGACGCCGAGGTCCTCAGTGCAATAGGGGAATACTTCAAAGCCGTCCTTGATCAGGATGGCGGCGGCCTCGACCAGGCCGACCACGTCGGGCTGCAGCGTGTCGTTGTCGGCGATCACTTCCAGCTTGATCCAGGGCGTGCCGAACAATTCGCGCGCCAGTTTTGCCGTCGTCACCGCCTCGCGCACGCTGCGGCAGCCGGCGGTGTTCGGCAGCACGGTGACGTCGAGTTCGCGGATCAGCGACCAGAACGCATCGCCGGTCTTGCCGCCCGCGGCCTCGCGCCGCAGCGCCACCGTGACGATGTTGGCGCCCGAGCTACGGATCGCCGCCTGCATGATCGCCGGCGACGGATACAGCGCGCTGCCGATCAGCAGGCGCGAGGCGAAGGTCTTGCCGTAGAAGTTGACCACTATGCTTCTCCGCGCGTTCGGATAGTTCCCTCGCCCCGCTTGCGGGGAGAGGGCTGGGGTGAGGGGGAGTCTCCGCAGGGGCGGTGAGAGTTGGACTCGTGGAGAATCCCCCTCACCCGATCGCTTCGCGATCGACCTCCCTCCGCAAGCGGGGCGAGGTGGCGGAAGAGCGTCGTACCCATCATCCTCACCCTCCCTGCCGCGGCGTGATGATCTCGATCTCGTCGCCGTTCTTGAGCGGCGTCTTCGCCCATTTGGCGCGCGGCAGCACGTCGTAGTTAAGCGCGACGGCAAAATGGGTGCCCTCATAGTCGAGCTCGCCGAGCAGCGCGTCGACGCTGGCGGACGAAATTTCCCGCGGCTCGCCGTTGATGATCACGCGCATCGCATCACCTCGTTGTCGATCTGGCCGCGCTCGACATAGGCCAGCGTCAATTCCGCCAGCGCCGGCGCAATCAGGAAACCGTGGCGATAGAGCCCGTTCACCGCGATACGCTGCTTGTCGATGGCGATGCGCGGCAGGTTGTCGGGAAAGGCCGGCCGCAGGCCCGAGCCGAATTCGAGAATCCGCGCCTCGGCGAAGGCCGGATGCACGGCGTAGGCGGCGCCCAGCAGTTCCAGCGCCGAGCGGACGCTGACGCCGGTGTCCTCGGCCTCGATCGAGGTGGCGCCCAGCATGAACCGGTTGTCCTCGCGCGGGATCACGTAGAGCGGCCAGCGCGGATGGATCAGCCGCACCGGTCGCGCCAGCTCGATCTCGTCGGTCTCGATCAGGATCAGTTCGCCCTTGACGCCGCGCAGATCGGGCAAATGATCGCGCGCGGCGAGGCCGCGGCAATCGATTACGATGCCATCGAGCTGGTCGGGCGCGGGCTCGCTGTTGAACCGGATGGTGCCGCCGGCGGCGATGATCCGCGCGTGCAGCTTCGGCAGCACCCGGCGCGGCTCGACATGGCCCTCGTCGGCGAAGAACAGCGCATCGCGGAAGCGGCCCTCCAGCGAGGGTTCGAGCGCGGCCAGCGCTGGCGCATCGAGCCGCCGATGGCCGGTGGTGAGCCGCGCAAAACGCTCGAAGTCGTTGCGGTCGCGATGATGCGCCACCACCAGCGAGCCGTTGAAGGGCGTGTCCGGCAATTCCCGGCGCCAGAGATCGAGCGCGCGGAGACCGAGCCGGCTGATGACCGGTTCGGCGACCTCGCTCTCGCACCAGGGCGCCAGCATGCCGCCGGCCCAGTGGCTGGTGGAGAGCAGCATCGCTTCGTCGCTGCGTTCGTGCAGCGTGACGTCGTGGCCGGCCTGCGCGAACAGCAGCGCCTGCCAAGCGCCGGCGATGCCGGCGCCGATGACGGAAACGGGGGAATCCTCCCTCGATACAATGGAACTGTGGTACATCCCTGTCCCTTCGCCGGCATGACCCGGATCAGGTTCAAAGGGTCACCGCGGTCTCTGGCCTGAGGATCAGGCTCGAGCGTGCGGTATCTCAGCTCCTCATCGGAGCTCCCCTCGGAACAGGGCTAATGTAGGCCGATAACGTTGAGTGTCAACGCGCGCGGTGACCCTTTGCACCGGCTTGCGCGGGAACCTGCTCCGCGCCGACGTCGACGGGAGTTGCCAGCACCGCGTCAGGCTGTATGGCGCGTTCGGGCCGGCTGCCGGCGATCCGCTGACTTTTGGCCGCAAAATAGTATCCGCTGGCGTAGTAGCCGACGGCGCGGTTGGCGTCGCCATTGGCCGCGCGATATGCGCCGGCGAGGTATTTCACCGCGTAAGTCAGGTTGGTGTTGGGATCGCGCAGTCCCGCGGCGTCGCCGGTGTAGCCCAGGCCGCGCGCGGTCGCCAGCTTGATCTGCATCAGGCCGATGGTGCCGCCGCGCCCGACAACGTCCGGCCGGTAACGGCTCTCGCGCACGATCACGCGATGAACCAGGGCTTCGGGCACTCCGTTGGCCTGGGCGTGGGTCGCGACCATCGCGTCATATTCGGCGCGCTGCGCGTGGGCGTTCTGCGAAAAAGGCAGCGCGACCATGGCGGCGAGCCATGCGAGACACAGCAGACGTTTCATCGGGAAAGGGCCTCATACGGGCGGGATTGCAGGGTTGAACGTTTAAGGGCCCGGATTGTTGCAATCGCCCGGCGGCGATGTGGCAAAAACCCGGCATTGTCAGGCGTTCGTTGCCCCATTCCGGGCGCGAGTTTACCAAGCATTATGCCCTGGCATGCTTCGATCAGCCGGAAACTCACACGAAACCCCGCCACGCCGATGACCGTGTCCGTTACCCACGCCACCGAGGAGGCGAGCCCGCTGCGCGGGTTGCTGCCGCTATGGGTCGGCGCCGGCATTTACGCGCTGTTTCTGCTCGCCGGAAACCGGCTGCTGATTGATCCCGATACGATGTGGCAGATCACCGTCGGGCAGTGGATCATTGATCACGGCGCGGCGCCGGAAACCGACGTCTATTCCTTCACCATGCGCGGTCAGCCCTGGATTTCGACGCAGTGGCTGGCGCAGGTGATCTACGCCAAGGTTTATGCCGCGTTTGGCTGGAGCGGCCCGGTGGTGCTCGCCGCCGGCGCGATCGCCGCGACCTTCGCGCTGCTGACAAGGTTTCTGAGCCGCCACCTGAGCGAAAGCACGACGCTGGTGTTCGTCGCCGCGGCGCTGGCGCTGACGGCGCCGCATGCCGTGGCGCGGCCGCACGTGCTGGCGTTGCCGCTGATGGTGGGATGGGTCGGCGGCATGTTTGCGGCAGCGGACCGCCGCGCTGCGCCGTCGTTCTGGCTGCTGCCGCTGATGGCGCTGTGGGCCAATCTGCATGGCGGTTTTGTCCTTGGCCTGGCGCTGATCGCGCCGATCGCGCTCGATGCGGTGTGGAGTGCGGAGGCGCGTTTGCGTCAGCCGCTCATCGTGCGCTGGGCGGCGTTTGGCATCGCTGCGCTGCTGACGAGTTTTGCCACGCCCTACGGCTGGAACGCGCTGCTGGCGTCGCAGAAAATTCTGGGGCTCGGCGCAGCGTTGCCGCTGATCATGGAATGGAAACCGCCCGATTTCGGCAGCCTCGGCGCGCTCGAGGTCTGCCTGTTGGCCGGCATCGGGCTCGCGCTGTATCGCGGCATCCAATTGCCGCCGCTGCGCATCGTGCTGCTGCTCGGACTGGTGCACATGGCGCTGGCGCAGAGCCGCGCCGGCGAAATCCTGGCGCTGCTCGGCCCGCTGGTGCTCGCCGCGCCGCTGGCGCGGCAGATCGGCGGCGCCGATAACGTCGATCCAAACGCAACACCGCCGCGGCGCGGGGTGCCGTTCGCAGCCGTCGCGGTCGTGATGCTGGCAGGAACTCTTGCCTATGCCTCGGTGCATCGCTTCGAGCCGCACCCAAGCGGCTCGCCGGTCGCGGCGGTAGCCGCGCTGAAGCAGCTCAATCTGGCGCGCGTGTTCAATGATTACGATTTCGGCGGATACCTGATCGCCAACGGCGTCGCCCCCTTCATCGACGGCCGCACCGAATTGTATGGCGAGAAATTTTTCGTCGATCACAACGCCGCCTCGGGATTGATGAAGCCGGAAAACCTGTTCCGGCTGCTGGAGCAGTACAAGATCGAGGCGACGCTGATGCGCACGCAAAGTGCCGCGACAAAATTGCTCGACCATGTCGACGGCTGGCAAAAGGTGTATGCCGACGACATCGCCACGATTCATCTACGAAAGGCCGGCGCGGTGCATACTGTCGAGCCGGCGGTGAATCCGAACGCGAAGTAAGCATTCTTGCTCGCCCTCCTGGAGCAACGAAATTTTTCGCCGCTAAATGGACTTAATGGCAGCGAAGAATTAGGATGGACACAGTGGTCCTATCGGGCAGCAATCCTGTCCAATTCGCACCCGATACCTACCGGCCAAATCCAGATACTCAATATCAAGAAACCACAAGGGAGACGCGCATGGCCCGAAAAGATCTCGGCTATCTTCCCCGTGAAAATCCCTGCGCCCAATGCGGCCGACCCATCGCTGCGCCCGACTGGACCGAGAACGGTCCACGGCGCATTTCATATCTCTGGCACTGCAGGGCCTGCGACTACAAGTTCGAGGCGGTGGCGTTTTACGATGCGTCGCAGCCGAACCGGGAAGCACTCGCGGCCTGAGGAACTCGCGGGCGGTCTTCGCGTTGATTGGTTTCATCAACCCAGGGAGGGATGATGATGACCGATGTCATGACCAAACCACATCAGCTGATCGCGAGCGACCATCGACGATGACGAGCTGAAGCGAGCGCCGTCGTTCCGCGCCGACCGGGATTTCGACTGGAGCGATCGTTCGCAGGACACCGAACTGCATCGTTATTACGGAATGCCGCCTTATTGGGAGGGGCGGGTTCTGATGCTGCCTGACGCGTCCGCGGCACTCGGATGCATGCTGCGCCGCATCCTTTCGGCGCCGGTATCTCGATGCTAGGCTTGCTGCGCGGCGGGAGCACCTGCGTCCTGCCTGACAGCAACGGGAGGACGACATGGCTGAGAGCGTCTACAAGATCATCGAACTGGTCGGCACCAGCAAGGATTCCTGGGAAAAGGCGGCTGCGGCCGCCGTCAACCGGGCCGGCAAATCCCTGCGCGATCTGCGTGTCGCCGAAGTCGTTCAGCTCGACATGCAACTGGACGCCAAGGGCAAGATCGAAGCCTACCGCGCCAAACTCAAGGTCTCGTTCAAGTTCGAGGGCTGACTTTCTGAAGGCTGAGGCTGTCTGGAAGGCTTCACCCTGGTCGACGCTTCAGTTCACCTCTCCCGCTTGCGGGGGAGGTCGGCGCGCTCACAGAGCGCGACGGGAGGAGGCGTTGCTCGCGCCGTCGGCTTCCGCGATCGCTCGCAATTTTCGTATCGCGGGTGATGTCGGCGAATGGGATGCGCAGCTAAAGCGCGGTCGGCAGGCGTCGCATCCGTTCCATCCCTACGTCGCCGGTGAGTTGCCCATAAAACATGCATGCATGAGTGCAAATTGATCAATGATATGCTCGATTTAAATATGCAAAAACGCACAGTGCGTTGCACAAGTCGGCGTTTCCTTTAGATCCGGTTCGGCAATGATGGGTGAGGAAAAGCGGCGTGAGCGATCACCCGCGCAAGCGACGTTTGCTTTCTGGGAAAGCCGGAACAGATATGCGCAAATCACTCTCGACACTCAACACCAGAGGATCCCGCCGCGCGCTGGAGCTTGCGGTCGGCCCGATCCTGCTGGTCGCAGTCTGGTGGCTTGCCGCAAGGGGCGGATGGATCAACAAGGATCTGCTGCCGTCGCCGATCGAGACGCTGCGCGATACCGCCGCCAATATCTGGTCCGGCAGCATGACCAAGGATTTCTCGCGCACGCTGGTGCGGGTGGCGTATTCGATCGTGATCGCCATCGTCGCCGGCGTGCCGATCGGAATCGTGCTGGGCGCCAAGGCTGCGGTGTACCGCTCGGTCGAGTTCATCGTCGATTTCTTCCGCTCGACGCCTGCCACCGCCTTGTTTCCGCTTTTTCTGCTGTTGTTCGGCCTCGGTGATCTCGCCAAGATCGCCGTTGCCGCGTTCGCGGCGTGGCTGGTGATCGTCTTCAACGTCGCCTATGGCGTGATGAACGCCCGGCAGACCCGCATTCTCGCCGCGAGGTCGATGGGCGCATCGTCGCTGCGAATCTTCCGCGACGTCATCTTCTTCGAGACTTTGCCGCAAACCTTCGTCGGCCTTCGCACCGCGGTCTCGCTGGCGCTGGTGGTGATCATCGTGGCGGAGATGTTCATCGGCGCCACCGACGGCATGGGCCATCGCATCATCGATGCGCAGATTTCCTACTCGCTGACCGACATGTATGGCTCGATCCTGGTGGCGGGCGCGATGGGATATGGCCTCAACCTTGCACTGCTCTTCATCGAACGCTCGGTCATCCACTGGTCGGGCAAATGACCGCCGTTACTGCAACCGTCTCTTCAGGGGTAAATGCGATGCCAAAATCAGTTCTCTTCGCCGCCGCCATAGCGGCCGCCATGGCCGCGGGCAGCAGCGGCGCCGATGCCGCCTGCGACAAGATGGACAAGGTGACGGCGGCCTGGCTGCCGATCATGCAGACCACGGCCTACTACGTCGCGATCGAGGAGAAGCTGTTCGAGAAGGCCTGCATCGAAATCGACTCCAACAAGATGGAATCGCCGAACCAGATCATCGACGCGCTGATCGCGGAGCGCGCCGACTTCGGGCCTCCCGGCGCCGCCGCCGGCATCGCCATGATCGCGGAGTCGAAGTTTCCAGGAAAGCTCAAGGTTTTCGGCCTGCAGGGCGGCGGCATCGCGGTCAACCGGATCAATGACGGCCTGATCGTCAAGCCGGATTCCCCCATCAAGGTCTTTGCCGACCTCAAGGGCAAGACGCTGGGGCATGTGCCCGGCATCCAGTGGCGGACGATCTCGCGGCACATGGTGCGGGCCGCCGGGCTCGATCCGGACAAGGACGTCAAGCTGGTCGATCTCGCGGTCGCCATGCAGGTGCCGGCGGTGGTCGGCGGCACCGTGGATGCGACGCTGTCGCTGGAGCCGGTCGGCTCGATCGCGGTGGCGTCCGGCAAGGCCATGCGTGCCATGAGCAATCCGGTAGCCGGCGTGATCGCTGATCCGTTCTATTCGGGTGCATCGATCATGACGACAAAATTCCTGAAGGAGCGTCCGGATGTCGCCAAGCGCGTGGTCGCGGTGATCGACGCGGCGACCGACCTCGTCAATGCTGATTTCAGCAAGTACAAGGCGGCGATCCCGAAATACACCCCGATCAAGCCGGATCAGCTCGAACTGCTGGCCCAGCCCTATCTGCGCGGATTCAAGGATCTCAACGATACCGATATCAAGTCGTATCAGGCGCTGGTCGACATCTTCATCAAGGAGGGCGTGCTGGCCGGACCGCTCAATGTGCGCGACAAGCTGCTGACCAGGGCCGAGCTCGGTACCTGAAGATGGTCAAGAGCAACGTCGCGCCGATCAGGCCCATGGAGCCTGGCACGGGAGAGGCGTCGCATTCTGCCGCGCCGAAGGCGAAGCGGCAGGCCCTGATGACCATCCGCGGCCTGCGCAAGACCTTCAACGACGCCGTGGTCTATGACGACTTTGCCGTCGACCTGCCGCTCGGGCAATTCATTTCGATCTTCGGCCCGAACGGGTGCGGCAAGAGCACATTGATCAACCTGGTTTCCGGCCTGATGCCGATGGACGCCGGCGAAGTGCTTTACGACGGCCAGCGCATCAGCGAGACGCGGATTTCCTACGTCTTCCAGAATTACCGCGAGGCTTTGTTCCCCTGGCTGAAGGCGATCGACAACATCCATTATCCGCTCAAGGTAATGGGCATCCCCCGCAAGGAGCGGCGCGACCGCGTGGAAAAGCTGCTCGCCGATTTCGAGGTCCGCATCGATCTCGACGCCTATCCCTATACCCTGTCGGGCGGCCAGCAGCAGGCGGTTTCCATCCTGCGCGCGCTGGTAACGGAGCCGGAAGTCCTGTTCCTGGACGAGCCGTTCTCGGCACTCGACTACGAAATGACGATGTTCATGCGCGAACAGCTTCAGAAGATCTTCATGAAGACGAAGACCACCATGCTGCTGGTTTCGCACGACCTCGATGAAGCGATCGAACTGGCCGACAAGGTGGTGCTGCTGACGCGACGGCCGACCAAGGTGGCCGAGATCGTCGAAATCGACCTGCCTTGGCCGCGCAACCTCGAAGTCACCACCGGGGAACGCTTCATGGCACTGAAGCGCCATTGCCTCGACCGCTTCTGGCAGGAGGTCAAGAAGTGACGCGCCGCCGCGCAACCAAATGCCGTCGCGTTTCGACGGCGAGGATCTAACACAGCAACGACCGATCAACCTGGAGATGGAAATGACGAAGCGCCGTTTTCGCGCCGCCGCGGTGCAGACACTCGCCCGGCTTGGAGATTTCGACTACAACATCGCGCTGGCCACGCGGTACGTCGAGGACGCGGTGCGGCAGGGCGCCGAGCTGATCGTGTTCCCGGAATGCATGGACACCGGCTATCTGTTCGATTCGGCCGAGCATTGCCGCGAGCTCGCGGAGACCGTCACGGACGGACCGTTCGTCACCGCATTGTCGCAGCTCAGCCGCAAGCACGGCGTCTATATCGCCAGCGGCATCACCGAATGGGATCCCGCCAAGGAGAAGATCTTCAACAGCGGGATCATGTTCGACCGCAGCGGCAAGCTCGCCTGCCACTACCACAAGCAGTTCCTGGCCACCCACGACCAGAACTGGTTCAGTTTCGGCGAGCGCGGATGCCCTGTTGTCGACACCGATCTCGGCCGCATCGGCCTGCTGATCTGCTTCGACGGCCGGATTCCGGAAATCTTCCGCGCCATGGCGATGCAGGGCGCCGAGGTGATCGTCGACATGGCGAATTTCTTCGCGATGGATCAGGCCGACATGTGGGGTCCGGCACGGAGTTACGAGAACGGCGTGTGGCTGGTCGCCGCCACCAAGGCCGGCTATGAACGCTCGATCTATTATCCGGGCGGCAGCATGATCGTCGACCCGAAGGGCAGGGTGCTGTCGAAGGTCCCCTACGACACCCATGGCATGTCGGTCGCCGACATCGATCTCGACGCCGCCGCCGACAAGTCGATCTACGCCGCCAATGACAAGATCGCCGACCGGCGGCCGGAGACCTACGGGATCATGTCGCTGCCCTATGAAAAGACGCCGGTGTTCGGCGTCGCCGACAGGCCGCTGATCCCGTCCAAATCCGTGACCAAGGTCGCGGCCGTGCAGATGCACGTCACCGCCGAAGCCACGGTCGCCGATGTGCTCGCCATGGTCGACCACACCGCCAAGCTCGGGGTCAAGGTGCTGGCGCTGCCGGAATATGCATTCTCCGGGGAGTATATCCTCGACGCGAAGGAGGCGGCCGCGCTGGCCGACCAGTCAGCATCCAACCTGTCCGCCGTCGCGGCTATCGCGGCGAAGTATGGCTGCCTGATCGCCGCGCCGATCGTCGAGCGGGCGGCGGCCGGACTTTATGTGACGACCGTGCTGATCGGACCGGACGGCAAGGAGGCCGGCCGCTATCGCAAGACCCACCTGACCGCGGAGGAGCGCAAATGGGCGGTCGCCGGCTTCGACTACCCGGTGTTCGAGACGCCGTTCGGCCGCATCGGCGTGATGTCGGGCTACGACGCGGTGTTTCCGGAGACGTCGCGCTGTCTCGCCATCGGCGGCGCCGACATCATCCTGTGGCCCGCCGCGCTGCGTGAGCCGTTCGAGCGCGAACTGCTGGCGGTGCCGCGCGCCGAGGACAACCGGGTGGCGGTCGTGCTGGCCAACCGCACCGACTGCCCGTACCCCGGCGGCAGTGTCGTGATTCCGCCGAACGGCTTTCCGCAGTGGGACATCAACGTCGCGGCGCCGCGGGTGATGAAGCTCGGCGCCGTCATGCCCAAGCACATCGATCTCGCGGTCTGCCGCCAGAAGCTGATGATCCCGAAGGTCGACATGTTTGCAAACCGGCTTGTTGAGACATACGCTCCGATCGTCGCGGCCTAGCCGAACCCCGGACATGGGAGTGCTGCTCGATCGCGATTCGAAGGCCGGCGGCCTGGGCCGCCGGCAGCCGCGAAGGATCGTCAAAGGAGTGGCCAAGCCGCAGCGCAAGCTCCGCTATGATTGGAACGACGTCGTCTACTTCCTCGAAGTGGCGCGTCAGCGCAACCTCGTTCGCGCCGCCGAGAAGCTCAAGGTCGATCATACCACGGTGAGCCGGCGGATCCGCGAGCTGGAGCGCAGCCTGAACTCCACGCTGTTCAAGCGCAGCAAGTCCGGCTTCGCCCTGACCGAAATCGGGCTGCGCCTGCTGCAATACGCCGAGGGCATGGAGAGCCAGGCCAACTCGATGGTGGAAGCCATCGGGATCGAGCAGGCCGATGCCGGCGGCGCGGTGCGCATCGCCGCGATGGAGGGGATCGGAAGCTTCTACCTCACCAAATGCATCGGCGATTTCAACAAGGTCTATCCGTCGATCCAGGTCGAACTGATCACCGATACGCGGCTGCTCGACCTCAGCCGGCGCGAGGCGGATATCTTCGTCAGCTTCTTCCGGCCGCAGGGCAAGCGGCTGTCGGTCAAGAAGGTCGGCGAGTTCAAGATCTCGCTCTACAGCTCGAGCACCTATTTCGACGATCTTCCCTATCCGAAGACGCTGAAGGAGCTCGAGAACCACGCCTTCATCGATTTCATCGAGGATCATATCTACAGCAAGGAGAACCGCTGGCTGTCCGACATCCTGCGCCCCACGCACACCGTGTTCCGCAGCACCAGCCTGGTCGCTCAATACATCGCGGTCGCCAACGGGCAGGGCATCGCGATGCTGCCGTCCTACGTCGCGGCGAACGACCGGGATCTGCGGCCGGTGATGCCGGAACTGTTCTCCATGCGCGACATCTGGCTTTCGGTGCATGAAGACCTGCTGCACATCGCCCGCATCAAGGCGGTGATGGTGTTTCTGGAGAAGCGCATCGAACTCGACAAGGCGCTTTTGACCTCGGTAAGGGGCAAGGGGAAGCGGGGCTGACCCGCCGGCCGGGTTCGGCGCGCGCGGAGGCCTGTTGCATTCAGTCCAAGTCCGGCCGGCCTTCAGGTAGCTCGCGGCTCGCGCGGTCAAGTTCCACGCTCGGGCCCTCTCATTTCAGGCTGACCCGGACTCCGGGTCTGATCTGATCACCGGGATAGAGGATGACGCGCTCGCCGGGTGCGAGCCCTTTGCCCACCGCTGCAACGCCGCCGGAGCGGCGCACCAGGTCGATGGTCCGGGATTGCGCGCGCCCGTCTTCGGCGACGTAGACGCTCCAGGTGTCGCCACGGCGGAATAGCGCACCGGCCGGGATGGTCTCGATGTCGTCATGCGTGAACACGGTGATCCGTGTGTCTACCTGGAATCCGTCTCCGAGGCCGGTCCACTGCTGCAGCGGCGACAGCACGTCGATCAGCACGTTGACCCGCTGCTCCTCGACACCAAGCGTCGACACCTTGGTGAACGCCGCGGGCTCGATCCGACGCACCCGTCCCGAAAGCGTGCCGGGACCGCCCCAATGGGCGATCGTAACATCCGCGCCGGGGCGAATCTCGACCGCATCGGTACTTAGAACGTCGGTCACGATTTCGAGGTCGCGCGAATCGCCGATTTCCATCAGCGGCATACCCGACTGCACCACGGTCTCGCTCTCCTGAACCACCCTCAGCACCACGCCCGATACCGGCGCTGTGACGGTCCAGAGTTCGGTCGACCCGTCCATGCCATCCCGGTAACGGCCGAGCAGCGCCTTCGCCTGCGCGAGTTCGTGCTCCGCCGCATGAGCCTGGAACTCCGCTGCCCGAAGATCGCGATCGGCGAGCCGCTGCGCGAGCTCGGCGCGTTCCAGCGCCTGAACGGTTGAGGCACCGCTGGCGGCAAGCGTGCGGGTGCGATCGAAATCGGTCCTGGCCTGGTTCGCTTGGGCCTGCGCGCGCTCGACGGCCGCCTTGCTGCGCTCCAGCGCCGCCTCGGCGGTGCCCAGCCTTTCTTCGGCCTCGCGGCGGCTGCGCGCGTCGAGCAGCGGCGCCGGCGGCGGCAGAATCGCGGCAACGACATCGTTCGCGGCAACCTGGTCGCCGGCCTTCAAGGCGACGCGCGTCAGGCGCCCCGCGAGGGGCGCCGCCACGACGTAGCGCTGGCGGATGCGGGTCTTGCCGTCCTCGTCGACGCTGGCGACAAAACGTCCTTTGGCGACGGCCGCTGTTTCGACCTGCACCGGCTTTGGCATCAGAACCCAGGCGATGCCCGCGGCCGCGGCGAGCGCGCCCAGCGCCAGTCCCACACGACCTGCCGTGACAAGCATCGTCAATCCCTCGTCTTGAGTACCGCGACCAGATCGAGACGGTCGACCCGGCGGCGTACGATGTAAGCGCTGGCCGCGGCGGCAGCCACGACAATGGCGACCGCAACCACGTAGGTTCGCGGTCCGACCACCCCCGGAATCTGGAAGCTCTCGTTTGAATGAAACCGCGCAATCAGCGTGACGACGCCCTGGGAGAGCATCAGGCCGATCGGAATGGCCAGCGCGATTTCCGCGGCAAACTGACTGAAAAGAATTTTCGCAACTTCAGCCCGGGTAAAGCCGAGCACGCGCAGGCTGGCGAGTTCCCAGGCGCGCTCCTGCAACGCGATCCGGGCGCTGTTGTACACCACGCCGACGGCGACGATCACCGCGAACGTCGTGAGGACACCGGCGCTGACAAGAACGATACCCGCGATCTTGTCCTGAAACGAACTCAGTGTGTAGGCCTTCATCGCCACCGACTCGATCACCGGCAGTTGCTTGAAACGCTGCGCCAAAGGCGGCAGCGCCGACGGCTCGACCAACAGCGTCGCAGCCGACACCACCGCGCCTTCGCCGGTTAACCGGTTGAGCGTGTCGATCTGCATATAGGAGGACATCCCGATCGTCTCGTCGACGATGGCGCTGGCCGGCAGGTCGATCTTGCGACGCTGACCCTCCATCACCTCGATGGTCACGATCTCGCCGGGGACAACCTCGATCCGTTCGGCCAGCCGGCGGGTGAGCGTGATGCCATCAGGCGGGACGTCGATCGGACGCAGCGCGGCATCATGCGGTCGTCGCAGTCCGGCGTTGATCGGCAAGCCGATCACCGACGTCAGATAGCTGCGATGTCCCGCGCGCAGGCGAACCGGCACAAAGCGCAGGCCTTCGGCGACCAGCACGCCGGGCTCGCGAGCGAGATCGCCGACGACGGTGCGGTCGAGCGGATGGGGAAACGTGACCATGGCGTTGCCGCGTTCGACCAGGTTGAACTGGACTTCGATCATCTGGTCGATCGCGTCACGCCAGAACAGCCCGAGCACCACCATCGGCACGGCGAGGGCAATACCGACGATGGTGAAGGCACTGCGCAGCGGGCGGCCGGCGAAATTACGGATCGCCAGCACACGCCTCGGCTTCAATGCCTTCGCGGACAGCAAGCCCTCGATCCAGGAACGACGAAAACGCCGCGGCGCGGCCGGCCGCATCGCAACCGCCGGGGCGAGTGCGACGACGTTGCGCAGCGCCGTCACGACGCCGAGCGATGCGGCGGCAAAGCTGACCAGGAAGCCGACCAGAACCGACCACGGCGTCAGTTCGAATACCAGCGCCGGCAGGTGAAAGAAGCCGTGATAGCTCGCGATCATCGCTTCGCCGAAGGCGACGCCGAATGCCAGTCCCAGCGCCGACCCGAACAGGACCACGACCGCGACCAGCTTGAGATAGTGCAACACCAGCGGAGTTGTCGGAAAGCCGAGCGCCTTCAGTGCGGCGATCTGTTCACGCTGCGCGGTCACCAGCCTTCCGAGCACCACGTTGAGCAGGAATGCCGCGACGCCGAAAAAGATGAAAGGGATGGTGACCGACATCACTTTTTGCTGGTTGAGTTCGTCCTCGAGGAAACGGTTTGACGGCTGATCCCGCCGGCTGATGGCGCCGACCGAACCGTAGGGCTCGAGCAGGCGGTCGAGCTGGTCGATCACCCGCCTCGGGTCGGTGCCCGGAGTGAGCGACACGACGGCGTCATTGAACGCGCCTTTCATGTCGAAGGCGGCCTCCGCTGCGCTGCGGTCGACCCAGAGCACGGCGTAGAACCGGTCGTCGGGGATCGGCACCCCCGGCTTCACTGCATAGACATATTCGGGCGACAGCGCGATGGCGGCTACGCGAAAGTTCTGGATGCGGCCGTTGAGTACGACCGGCACATCGGTCCCCAGTCGGACGGAATTCGCCTCGGCAAAGGCCTCGTTGATCGCAGCGGTCTTGGTGTCGCCGGGCTCCGGCGGCGTGCCCCGGCGCACGTGCAAGCGGGCCAGCGGCTCGTCGCCGGCATGCGCCAGCGAAATCATTCGCGCCGAAACCGGCAGTATGGCCGACGGCCAGTCCAGAATGACATCGCGCACGATGCGCGGCTGGACCGCGGCAACACCGGGAATTTCATTGAGCTGCGCCACCACCGAGAGCGGCGCGCGCTTGAGCGTGACGAAGACCTGCGGAAAGCGCGCGCCGGCGTAGAAGCGATCGCGTCCGGCGCGCAGCGAATCGTAGGTCGAGATCGACGCAATGAAGACGGCCATGCCGGCGGCGACGACCAATGCGATCGTCGTCACCTGCCCGCGCATGGCGAAGATGTCCCGCAGCAGTTTGCGATCGAGCAGCGTCACCAGCGCACCTCTTCCGGCGTTAGCCGGCGTACGTTACGCTTCTCATCGACGATGCGTCCGCCACCGAGGCTGAGGACGCGATCCGCCATGCCGGCTATCGCCGCGTTGTGGGTGATGATGATCGTCGTGGTGCCGAGCTGCTCGTTGACCCGCGCGATCGCGGCCAGCACAACCTTTCCGGTCTCGTAATCGAGCGCGCCGGTCGGCTCGTCGCATAGCAGAACGTCGGGTGACTTGACGATGGCACGCGCGACCGCGACGCGTTGCTGCTCGCCGCCGGAGAGCTGCGACGGAAAATGATCGAGCCGTCTATCCAGCCCGACCAGCGTCAGCGCCTCCCGGGGATCGAGCGGCTTGTCGGCGATCTCGTTCACAAGTGCCACGTTTTCGAGCACGGTCAGGCTCGGAATCAAATTGTAGAACTGAAAAACGAAACCGACGTGTTCGCGCCGGTAGCGCGTCAGCTCGGCGTCATCGGCGCCGACAAGGTCATGGTCGCGCCATCTCGCCTGGCCGCCGGTTGGCGCATCAAGCCCGCCGAGGATGTTGAGCAGCGTCGACTTGCCGGAGCCGGAGGGACCGAGCAGCACGACGAATTCACCCTCATAGATATCGAGATTGACGTCCCGCAGGGCGTGGACCTCGACTTCGCCCATAACATAGGTCTTGGACAGGTCCCGGGCTTGAAACACCACGCGACGCGGTTCGCCTTGCTCCCGGGGTCGGTTCAGCACCACGATATCCCCACTGCCGCCAGTGCGCTTCGATGAGCGGCCGGTCGAAGGTAGCGCCTTGCCCTGACCCCCGTTTGAGGCAGGTCAATCCGGCCGCCGGCGCAGCCTCGTCACAGTCCCGGCAGCGCCGTGAGGTAGACATTCAGCGTGCCGTCGGCTTCCGCGATCACGCGCAGCGTTTTCGAATCGAAGGCGATCTCGGCGAGCCGCAGGCCGGTGATTTCAGCCACCACCCGCACGCCGTCCTCGCTCTTTTGAAAATCGGCGATGACAGCGGCGATCTTCTTCTGCGCATTGCCGGCGAACGGCTTTAGATCGATGGCGGCCCTGTCGGACAGCGCCCGCTGCAGATGCGGCATCGCCGCGCGCGCCGCGGCGCCCAACAATCCGAACGCGGCTTCGGATTCGACCGCGAGTTCGATGTCGGTCAGCCGCAGCGTCTGCTTGGCATGATCGAGCACGGGCCGGCCCCAGATATGCACCTGGGCCTCGCCGCCGAATCCGAACAAGCTCTTCTTCTCTTTGGCGTTGACCAGCAGCGAGATCAGCAGCCGCTCGCCGGAGGCCGCGACGCTGGCGCGCTTCACCGTGACGTCGACCGGGCCGGAACCGTCCTCGGGGAAAGAGCGGCCTGCGAACTGCGCCTCCACGATCTTGTTGATCTCGGTGAAGGGCATGTCGATCGGCATGCCGATGCTGACTCGTCCCGGGGTCGCCGGGATGATGGCGATGGTCGCCGGGAACGGACAGTCCGGTCGGGTCTGCACCGGCGTGATGCGGGTCTCCGCTTCGATGCCGAGCGTCAACGTGACCGCGGCCGCATCGATGCGCGGCTGCGCTGCGATCGCGCGCGTCGGCCGCAACTCCAGCCACAGCGCAGGCACCGACGATGTGGCGCCGGTGCCTTGCAGCGGAATCGAGCGGCATGCTTTGGACCACTGGATCCGCGCGTTCTGCTCCAGCGCGGGATCGTTGCGAATGCGCGCCCGCGCCACCGCGATCTGCTCGGCCACCGTCTGGTCGATCAGCGGCTTGACCTGCGCCGGCACGTTGACGCGCGCGCCCGCCACCACAAGGCCGGTGTCGCCGAGACTGACCTGTGCCGCCAGGTTAGGTTCGATGCGCCACCCGGCTACGAGTTTCGGCCGCGCGGTGATGGTGACGTTGCCCTTGATCTCGGCGCTGGCGTTGAGGTTCTTGATGCTCACGCTGCCGATCTGCTTGGCGACGTTGCCGCCAAGCAGGCCCCCGAGCGCATCCCCGACCGCGCCGGTCGTCTTCGCCGACAGCGAGCCCGTCACGTTCAGCGTTCCCGTCAGCGGGGTCGCCAGCGACAGCACATCCTGGGCGCCGGTCGCCGAAATCGATCCGCGCGAGGCGGTCCAGCCGATATCGGCGTTCTGGAGGATCTGCGACACCGGATTGTCGGCCTTGCCCGTGAAGACGCGCGGCGCGCCGCGATCGGCGGCATCGCGAATCGCGGAAAGCGCGATCGCCACCGGAGCGATGATGCGGGAAGCGCGCGGCCCCGGCGGCAGCGGCGGCAGTTCGACCAGCACCGGCGCGCGCACGGTGCCGCGCGGCGCCACCCAGTCCATGACCGTCAGGCTGACGAAAAACGAGACCGCGACCACCGCGATTCCAATCAGGATCGTCTTGACATCAATCGGCAGACGCATGGTCTCCCCGGACTCGCTCAGCGGGTGAGTCTACAGGGCGGGGCAGGGGTGCGCCAGACCACTCCGCCAGACCACTCCGATCCTCGTCCGCGGGCGGAAGCCTCGAACGATGAGGTGAAACGGCGGCCGAACACAAGAATGGCGCGGAGACCGCGCCATTCTCAAATTATGTTGCTTCGCCGTCGCTCGAACGATCAGGTTCGCTTGTCCATCGTATTGTCGGCGCGGCGGTCCATCGGCAGTACGATCACCTTGGTGCCGACATTGACCCGCGAATAGAGGTCGGTGACATCTTCATTGGTCAGGCGCAGGCAGCCCGAGGAGACGTGGGTGCCAATGGTGTGCGGCGCGTTGGTGCCGTGGATGCGATAGATGGTGCCGCCGAGATACATGGCGCGGGCGCCGAGCGGATTGCCGGGGCCGCCGGCCATGTAGCGCGGCAGATAAGGCTGGCGCGCGATCATTTGCGCGGGCGGGGTCCAATCGGGCCACTCGGCCTTCCTGGTGATGGTCTGCACGCCCGACCAGGTGAAGCCCTCGCGACCGACGCCGATACCGTAGCGGATCGCTTGTCCGCCGCCGAGCACGTAATAGAGATAGGTGTTCGGGGTATCGATGATGACGGTGCCCGGCGCCTCGCGGGTGGCGTAGTTGACGACCTGGCGCTTCAGCCGCGCCGGCATCTCGACCACGGTGCCGTCATCGTCGGAAGGCTGAGCCTGCGGCGCAACTTGCGGCGGCGGACTCAGGATGAACGGAAACAGCTGCACCGGCGCTGCCGCGGCGGAGCCGGTAAACGAGAACCCGACTGCCAGCGCACCGAGTGCTGCGGCAACGAGGCGTGAATTCAGCCTGGCTGAGTTGGACATGATCGACCCCTGTTTGGCGCTCTGCGCGCCAGTGCCCCCGGCGCATCGTTGGGGAAATCATTACCGGCCAAGCGTTTCAGGAGGTTTGCACAATGTCGCCAAAATGGTTTCGTCAAATTAAGAATTGTTTCATCGCGGTTTCGTGGGCCAACCAACGCCGCGCGGACTACATCGCGCGCATTCGCGCCGGTTCGGGGGCGGCAAGGCCCATGGCGATGCGCCGGTCGGCCACCGCATGGTGGAACTGGTCGAGCACAAGGCCGATCGCCGCCAGATCGCCTTCCTCGATGGCTCCGTCATCGTAGCAATCCAGCGATTCCCGCAGCATGCCGTCGACCTCGCGCTGCATCTCGGTCAGTTCGTCCGGGGATTGCGCCAACCGCACTTTGGCAATGGCGGCGAGCAGGTTGTCGCGATGCTCGGCGTATTGCTCCCGCTCATCCCGATTCCAGTAGTGACGCAGCCAGGCTCCGCCGGATCCGAGTCCTGAGAGAGCCAGAACAGCACCCCAGAGGTAATCCGAATATTTTTCGAGGAAGGTGCGTTCATTGCCATCGATATAGGCGGCAGCGCCCTGATGCGCCGGGAGCGCGGCGTCCTTGTCGGTATCCGGCTGCTCGATCTTGGCGGCCGCGGGCACTTCCTTGGCGAGCACCTGGCGCACAGTGAACAATTGCCGGACGAAGCCGGCGACCGCGGATTCCGACAACGACTTCGGCGCGACGATCAGATGGTTGACACTGACGGTGTCGATCTTGTCAGCGGGGCGGGCCGGCAACGGGCTGAAGGTGCTGCCGGGGATTTCCTCGGCTTCGTAGAGCGGGTGTTTTTTCGCGAGCGTCTCCGAAATCTCGATCGGCAGAAATCTCGGCTCGCCCTTGGCTTTCGCGGTAGCCGCGATCGCCTCGATGGTGATCTTGCTGTCGAGCGGGCCAACCGCCATGAAGGCCTCGATGGCGGGATCGCGCGCCATCTCCGCGATCTGGTCGGTCGCAAACTGCGTGATCGCCACCTTGTCGGGATTGACGCCGGATTCGGTCAGGATCACGCGCAGCAGGGCGACATTGGCCTTGGTGCGGCCGATGACGCCGACGCGATGTCCGGGAAGGTCGCCGAGTTCCTTGATCTTCGGCGCCGGCGACTTCTTCGAGCCTTTGGGCGGCAGGCCGGCAACCGACCAAAGCACCACGACGTTCTTGCGCAGGATGGCGACCGACTGGGCGTCGGTCGGTAAGTTCAGATCGCCGCGCGCGACCGCCAGGTCGGCCTTCTTGTCCGCCAGCAGCGCGATGCTCTCGGTCGCGCCGTCGGTGGTGACCGGGGTCAACCGCACCGCACTGCCGTCGCGGGCAAAGGTCTGCGCCAGCGCCTGCACCAGTTTCTGGTCGTCGCTGCCGGGCGGGCCGACCGCGACGCGCAAGGTGACGGGGCGCAGGATGTAATACAACCCGCCCGCGGCGACGCCGAACAGGAAGATTCCGGCGGCCAGCACCAGCAGCGAATAGTCCTTCCGCTTGCGGCGCCGTCGAGCCAAGCCTGAGGTGGGGCCGAGATCCGATGATGACATTGCCCTGCACGCTACACGAAAACGCCGCGACCCGGCGCGAAAAAGCGGAAACAGGCTTTACGCCCCCGACGGATCTGCCCGGCGCCGCAGGGCCCGGCTGACCTGGCCGGTCGGGGCGGTCCGCATGGGCCAGCCCGGGACGGGCGTTCAAGCAAGAGCCCGCCGGAGCAGCCGGCGGGCCGTTGGATTTATCTTGCGATCGATCGGGTGGATTACTTCACCCTCGCCGGAGCCGGATTGATCGGCTTGCCCGGTTTCGACGGCGTATAGCTCACGGCAGTGGCTGACGCGGGCGGCTCCTTGCGGAACACCGCCTTGCAGCCGTCGCTCAGCGCGGCGCGTTGCCTGACCATGCAGGCAGTGATGCGATCGACATCCGGAATTTCCGAACTGCACAACCGCATCGCGTCACCCGCGCACATCTGCTGCTGCTCCGGCGTATGGGCCAGCGAGGCCGTCGTCAGCATGCCGAAGGTCAGCGCCGTCGCGACCAGCAATCTGCCGCCGCGGCTGTCAGAACCAGTGAAAGTCATGGATGTTTCCCCTTGTTTGCGCCCGAGTCTTTTGAATCTAAGTCACGCGCCGGCCCCCGGCGTCTGGTTGTCAACACCCTACCCGGCATCCGTTTCAGGACGTTTGCGCCAAACGCACAAATTGATTTCGTCGCATTGAGATTTGTTTCATCGCATCCGTTGGGCGGATCGTTAACCAAATGACGTCGCAACTAGGAGCCCCCACGGAACGTCCGCGAGGGCTTGCTCAGAGCGGAAGTTCAGCTGACGCGCTTCCAGGTCTGGCCGCCGCAGAACATGCCGCCGAAGGCGCAGCCCTGAACCCGCAGCGCATTCGCGCCCTTCATCGCGATCGTCGAGTCGTATTTGCGGCCGCTGTCGGGATCGTGAATCTTGCCGGTCCATTTGGAATCCTGCTGCTTCATGTTGATCAGGATCTTTTCGCCGGTCTTCACGGCATAGCCGCAGAGCCTGTCGCCACATTGTTCGATGCGAACGTTGCCCTTGTTCTCCTCGGTGGCCCAGACCCCGAGCGGCGTGGCCGGCGCAGGCACCGGCGCGGCCGCGACAGGGGCGGACTGTGGCGCTGCGGCCGGAGCCGCGGCGGGGGCAGGCGTATCGAATCCCGCTGACGGCGCGGGCGAGGCGGTCGCCACCGCTGACGGCGCGGCAGTCGCGGGACTTGAGACAGGCGCGTCGCTGACGACAGGCGCGTTGCCGACGACAGGGGTGGCCGGCTGCGGCGCGGTCGCCTGAGCGGCGGGGGCCGGCGCGGGCGCGGCCTTCGGTGCCGGCTCGGCAACGTCGTTATCGTCGTCGGAGCTCTTTGACTTGAAACCCTTGAAGTTGCCGAAGCTGGAGCCGGAGAGGCTGGGCGCCGAGATCTGGATGCAGGACAGCGAGTCGCAATTCTTCGGCGCATGGACCCGGATCTTGTGTCCCTCGATCTGGAAGGAAATCGAATTGCCGGCCTGGGCGGACGGGGTGGCCATCAGCAACGCGGCGAGAACGAAAAGTTTTTTCATGGGAGCCTCCAAGTGCAGCGGGCTAGTGAACTTGCCCGGACCCTAGGCTCGGCGGCCACCCCCTTCCGTGATCTGCCTCACGCGGGCGGCGGTCATGGACCCGTGACGCCTCTTGACCCATGAAAACGCCCGGCGGCTGGATTGTCCAAGCCGCCGGGCGCTGATTCATTTCGGATTTGTCGGTGTACGTTAGATCACTCCGACAACGATGGCGCCGACAAAGGCTATCGCTGCATACGCGGTAACAACGCTCACTTTGCCGACCAAACGACCCAGCAAGGTCATCGCGAAATCTCCGTCGTTTACGTCACTGCCCGCTCAACTCTCGAAGCTAGCAAACCGTTCCCGTCGCAAAAAGTCAGCCATGCTGCTCTATTGCGCTCCGGGCACCACTTGGAACCTCGGCAACGTGGTTAAAGAGGGTTAAAAACAACGCGTTGAAGAGTCCTTAAATAAATTCGTTGAACGTGCGCGCATGACGCGCGGAGTTCGTTTGTATCTCGTCGGCTCCTTCGTCCTTGTTTCGCTAGCGGGCTGCGGCCGCGGATTTTTTCAGTCCGCGGAGCGAGAACCGTGGCGGGCCGAGGCCGAATTGGCATGCCTGAAGTCCGGGGCGGTGAAAGAGAACGCCGAACTGGTCCGAATCAACCCGATTTCGGGCCCCGGGGTTTGCGGCGCGGAATACCCGCTCAAGGTGGCAGCCCTCGGCGACATCAGCGGCAGTTTCGGCTTTGCCGACGATTTGCGGCCGCCCGGCAACATCGGCAACGCGCCGCGCTGGCCGGTTGCGCAGCCGCCGATACAACCTCCTCGGGCTGCGCCGCCGACATCCGCGTATCACGACGGCTCGACGCGCCAGCCGGGCCAGGGTACGCTCAACGCTCCGATTTCATTGACGGCGCCGGGCGTCGCCCAGCAAGAAGACGACATTGCCTTCGCGCCCGAGGGTCCGCCCGGGCTGCGGGAACCCGTGGGACGAGGTTATCCCGGCCCTTCGGCCTACCCGCCGCGCGATCGCGGCCCGGCGCCCTATTCGGAGCGCCCCGGCAGCACGCCGGCGCTGCCGCGGCTCGGGCCCGCGCACGGCAATTCCGTCGCGGCCTTCGGTCCGGTGGCGATGAAGCCCGCCGCAACGCTGGCTTGTCCGATCGTCTCGGCGCTCGATCGCTGGCTCGCCGATTCGGTGCAGCCTGCGGCGATGCGCTGGTTCGGCGTACGCGTGGCCGAGATCAAGCAGATCTCCGCCTATTCCTGCCGCGGCATGAACGGCAATTCGCGCTCGCATATTTCCGAGCACGCCTTCGGCAACGCGCTGGATATCGCGTCCTTTACGCTGGCCGACGGGCGGACCGTCACGGTGAAGAACGGCTGGAAGGGCATGCCGGAAGAGCAGGGTTTTCTGCGCGACATCCAGGCCGCGGCCTGCCAGCAGTTCAACACCGTGCTGGCGCCTGGTTCCAACATCTATCATTACGATCATATCCACGTCGACCTGATGCGTCGCAAGAGCCAGCGCACCATCTGCCAGCCGGCCGCGGTCTCGGGCGAGGAAATCGCCGGCCGCGCCCCGCACCGCAACCCCTACGCCTCGCGCGAAGCCTATGTGACGGGATCGATCGGCGGCCGCAAAGGTTTGACCTACCGGCGCAAGGCTGGTGACAAGGTCAACGAAGAAGACGAGTTCATGGACGAATAGCGGCGCCCGGCCTTCCGCACGACCGATGTCACGAGCACCATACGATGCGCGATATCGCCCGCGGACAGGAACGTCAGGTCTCTCGATGCGTTAGTCACACTCTCCCTGGAGTGTACTGATGTTCGGCAAATCGGCATCCTTCGCTTTGGTTCTGGCAGCCTTGCTGGCAGCCGTCCTGGCAGTTCCTGCAAAATCTCTCGCCCAGGATGCCGGCGTCAGCGGCATCCCGCGCGGCCCGGGCAGCGCCGGCGGTCTCAACAACTCGGTCAACGACCCCAGCGGCATCGGCAACGCGGCCAGGATTCCATCGCCGCCGCCGCCCAGCATCTCGGTCCCCGCGGTACCCTCCGCGGCGCCGATGGTTTCCACGCGCGTTTCGCCGGCTGTGAAGCCGCGCACGAGAATCAACCGCCGCGCCGCTACGGTGTCGCGCCGCGACATGCGTCGCCCCGCTGCCCGCGCTTCCGTGCGCGAGCGAAACCGGGTGATCGACGGCAGGTTCAGCATCTGCCGGGGGTGTTGACGGCGGGCGTTCGCGAACGGGCCTGATGCTGGCCCTGCGTCGCCGACCGGACACAGGAGCCGAACAGGCGATTTACTCCCCAGTTGAACTACGTACCGCGCGCTACCATTGGTTAGGGAACGGGCCGTATGATGATGGGCGATTGTTGCCTTTGCTTCCAAAAAAAAGCCGCGACTTCGGGTCTCCCCGATGGGCATTGAAATGCGCATTCATTTCGTCACCGATGAACCTGCGAAGATACCCGCCATCCGCGCGGCGCTGGAGCCGCGATATCGCGTTGTGTCGCAGTTGCTGGGAGACGGTGAAACGCAAGCCGCCGAAGACGGCGCGCTGCTGGTTGACGCCGACTTGCGCAAGGCGGCTCATATCGATCAGATCAGGCTCGTCATGCGGCAGCAGAATCGCATTGCTGAAAAGCTGTTTGTCGTCGAGAGACACAGTCACCACCTGATTGCGCAGGCTTATGCGCTCGGTGCGACCTCGGTGGTCTCGCGTCCAAGAGAGATCGAATTCAAGCTTGCGCAGATCGAAGACGCCGAGAAGGCGGCACGGCCCGGCGCCGTCATCATCTCCCCCGCGATAACCGGCAGCGCCACGGCCTTCGCGTCCATGTTCTCGGCAATACGGGACGGCAATCCGATAAGTCTTTCGGATGCCGATAGCGCCACCTCGCAAATCGTCGACAGCATCGAGCAAAACGGGCTTGGCGCGTGGCTCGACGACGTCCGCCGGTATCATGAAGGAACGTTCCAGCATTGCTTGCTGGTAACCGGAGTTGCCGTCGGCTTCGCTCTGGAGATCAGGCTCGCCAGCAAGGACGTCAAGCGGCTCGGGATGGCGGCAACCCTCCATGACATCGGGAAGGCCCGCATTCCCCTGTCAATTCTCGACAAGCCCGGACGCCTTGATCCCGATGAAGAGGCGATCATGAGGTGCCATCCGGTGATTGGACATGAATTGTTGAATGATCTGTCCGGCATCAGCCCGGAGATTCTCGATGGGGTGAGGCACCACCACGAGTATCTGGACGGCTCCGGTTATCCCGACGCGCTGACGGCGCCGGAGATTTCCGATCTGGTGAGATTGCTGACGATCTCCGACATCTTCGCCGCCTTGATCGAGTCCCGGCCCTACAGGCCAGCCATGTCCCGCCAAAGCGCCTACAAGATCTTATGCGGTCTGGACGGCAAGCTGGAACAATCGCTGCTGAGGGCGTTCCGGAAAGTTGCGCTCGAAGCGTGAAAGCGGGTTGGCAAAGATAACGATCAATGTATCCGTTCGGGCGCGAATTCTTACCGCGCGAGCCGCTCCAGCACATCTCGGACGACGCCCTCCAGCAAGTCCAGCTTGTACGCCGTCATGGGCAACGGCTTCGCGCCTGATTTCGCCTGCCTTGCCGCTTCCGCGATGGTGGTCGCGCTGGCCGGCTTGCCTTGCAAGGCGGCTTCGCACGCCGCCAGGCGAAGCGGCACCGGCGCGACGCCGCCGGCGGTGATACGAATGAACTGGAACATGCCGGCCGTTACCACCGCGCGGGCGCACACTTCGGCCAGCGGCCACTCGGCATGGCTGCGGCTGATGGCGCGCTTGTAGAGCGCGCGCTCGCCTTGCGGCGGCGCCGCCAGTTCGACCTCGCGGATCATTTCGCCGGGCGCGAGCGCATGGTCCGAACTCCCGCTGGAGCCGTCGCCCAGCAGGTCCCCGATCGAGAGCCCTTGCCTTTGATTGGTGAGGATGACGGCATCATAGGCGAGCAGCGCCGCCGCCATGGTGGAAGGATGCGGCGCCACGCAGGGGCCGAGATCGAACGCGACGCCGTAGAGGTGATTACCGGAGCGGGCCGGGCAATCGGTTCCGCCCTTCTTCAGGCAGGCGATATGCGGATCCCGAAAGTACCAGCAGCGCGAGCGTTGGGCGAGGTTGCCGCCGAGCGTGGCGAGATGACGGACCTGCGGCGTGGCGAGACCCAATGCCGACGCCGCGATGCCGGGATAGGTGGCCGCGATGCGCGGATCGGCGCCGATCGCGGCGATGCTGGAGAGCGCGCCAATGCGCAGCTTCCCGTCGGCGTCCCATGTCACGCCGATGGTGTCGGGCGCGGGCGGGATATCGATCAGCGGTCCCGTCGAGACGCCGCTGCGCCGCCGTTCGGAAAGATCGGTGCCGGCGGCGCGGAATTCGGCGCTTGGCGCGGAGGCGGTGATGGATGCGGACGTCATGCTGCGGCCCTCCCTTTCAATGCGGCCATGAGACGATCGGGGCGAATCGGTAACTCGGTCAGCCTGACGCCAGTGGCGTTGCGGATGGCGTTGGCGAGCGCCGGCGATGTCGGCACGGTCGCCACCTCGCCGATCCCGACGCTGCCGCCGAGCACATGATCGAAACCAGCCTCGTCGAAATGCACGTCGATCGCGGGCGTGTCGGAAATCCCGGGAATGCGATAATCCTCCATGCCGGCAGAGAGTACGTCGCCGCTGCGCGGATCGGTCTCGCGCGCTTCATAGAGCGCATAGCCGAGACCCTGGATCACCGATCCCGTGGCCTGGCTGCGCGCCAGCGCGGGAGCGGCGATCTTGCCGACGGCGATGCCCGTATGGACCTTGAGCACGCGCACATGCCCGAGCCAGGTGTCGACTTCGACCTCGATCACCTGCACCGAACTCGGCGCGCCGGCGCCGACCGCCAGATTGGAAAAGCGCCGCAGCATCCAGCCGAAGATCATGCCCATGAAGCCCGCTTCCTTCAGCGCCGAGCGGACCTCCGAAGACGCCGGCTTGGAGTCTTCCGGACGTACGCTGGTAACGCCGAGATCCGGCGAGGCCGCGATCATCTCGCGCCACGGCGCGTTGGACCCGGCAGGGGGCTTTCGCTTTGCGTCTTTCTCGATCGCCATTTTGAGCTTTTGCACGGCCAGCAGCGTCGGCGGCACCACCGAGGCGGTGCTCCTGCTGCCGCCCGCGCCGGGTCCCTCCGGCAGATCGGAATCGCCGATCCGCACTTCGACGTCGTGCGGCTCCAGTCCGAATTCTTGCGCCACGGTATTGGCGATCACGGTGCGGCTGCCCTGGCCGATATCCTGGGTTGCGGTGCTGGCGATCAGGCGACCGCCCGCGACCTTGAGCTCGATCTTCACGCCGGGCTGCCAGAGATAAAGCCAGTAGCCTGTGGCGACGCCGACGCCGCGACGATAACGGCCGGTCTGCGCGGCGGCGGTCCTGGCGTTGCGCCACACCTCGAGGCCGGCAGCCCAGTCATAGAGACGCTGGCGATTCGGATTGGGGTCCCAGCGCTTGCGCAACGCGATCGGATCGACCTTCATCCGCAAGGCGGCTTCGTCGATCGCCTGTTCCAGCGCGAATGCCATCGGCGGCCCGCCGGGACCGCGGAACGGCGCGCCGGGCGGCAGGTTACTGACGACGTCGTAATCGGCCAGTTCCTTGGCCTCTGCCGGATAGATCAGCCGCGCCAGTGCGGCCAGCGTCGAGTTGGTCCCAGCCCCGGTGTCGGCATAGGCGGTGAGGGACAGCGCCTTGAGATCGCCCTGCGCGGACGGCAACAGCGCGATGTTCAACTCCGCCGCCGGCCGGTAGCCGGTGACGGACATTTCTTCGCGCCGGTCATAGGCGATGCGGACCGGTGCCCTGGCCTCACGCGCCAGCTCGATCGCTGCGATGGTCTCGATGCCGAGCGCACCCTTGGAGCCGAACCCGCCGCCGACGTGGTCGGCGATGACCCGGACCTTGTCGTGGCCGAGCTTGTAGCGCTTGGCGAGCAGCTCCATGACGTGAAACACCGACTGCGTCGAGGCGTGCACGGTGAGCCGGTCGCCGTCGAAGCGCGCGACGGTGGCATGCGGCTCGAGGCAGGTATGCGATTGCGCGCCGGTGCGGAATGTCCCTTCCACCAGCCATGGGTTTCTTGCGTCGCGCGCGGCTGCGAGCCAGCTCCGCACCTTCTTCGCCTTGTGCGAAAACGCCGTCGACGGCCCGCGGACATTGCCGTTCCAGGAAGCCGGCGCGGGCGTGCCCTCCGAGACGTTGGCGGCCTTCTTGCGATTGGATCGTTCGAACACGATGGGCGAGCCGGGTTGGCGCGCGGCGTCCAGCCCGATCACCGACGGCAGGCGTTCGCTGGTTATCCGGATCGCGGCGAGGGCGGCCACCGCGGTCTTGCGGTCCCTGGCGGCCACCGCGGCGATCGGGTCGCCGACAAAGCGCACCATGCGGTCGTCGCCGAGCAGCGAGACCACCGCGCTCACGCCTGGTATTGCGCGCGCCGGCGCGAGATCGAGTTCGGTGATTCGGGCGTGCGCGAACTGCGAGCGCAGGATGGCGCCTTCCTGTTGTCCCTCATGGCGGATATCGACGGTGTATCTGGCGGATCCGGTCACTTTCGCCCGCGCCTCGACGCGCGGTGAGATGAATTCGCCGCCGTCGAACTGGCCGGCGCAGGCCGCGGCGACCGCGTTGAAGATGCCGTCATAGGCGCCGCAGCGGCACAGATGTCCCGACAGCGCCGCGCCGATTTCCTCGCGCGACGGCGTCGCCGTTCCCTTGTGCTTCCGCCACGAATCGCAAAACGCCGCGGCCTCGACCACGAAGCCCGGCGTGCAGAACCCGCATTGCAGCGCGTCGTGCGCCATGAACGCCTTCTGCACCGGATGCAGCGCGGCTGCGCCGATGCCTTCCACCGTGGTCACCGATGTGTCGGCGGCGGCGCGCGCCGGCATCAGGCAGCTGACCACCGGTGCGCCATCTACCAGCACGGTGCAGGCGCCGCAAACGCCGGCTCCGCACACGAGCTTGGTGCCGGTGAGACCGAGATCGTCCCGGATGACGTCGACGAGAAGCGCATCGGGATCGGCGGGCAGGGGGGCGAGACGGCCGTTGATCGTCATCGTGCTCATTTGCGACCTCCAGATCTTTTCGGAACGGATTTTTTCGGGACTGTTTTTTTCGCGGCTGACCTTGCCGATGGCGGCTTCGGCGAGCGCGCGACCGCGCCGGCGACCAGCATCCGCACCATGATGGTGAGATCGCCGACGAAGGCGTCGGCCGGTTGCATCCCCGGATGTGCGGATTTGGCGCCGTTGATCGCCATCTCGACGCATTGGGCCAGCTTTTGCGGCGTCATGCCGCCTGCGAGGGCGAGGCGCTGCTTGCGGCAGACCCGCTCGATCGTCGCCGCACCATGGGCGGCATAGAGGCCGGCGTATTTCTGGTAGAGGTCACGCGCCTGCAACAGATGTTCGGAAAACAGCTCCTCGATGTGCGGCGAGCCGTCGAACGACGCGATGAACTGCCGCAGCCGCGCGGTGATTCCGGCGACGAGAATGGCGGCAAGGCCGCTGCCGGCCCTTTCCTCGGCATTCGCCGCCGCGATCTCGGCCGCCAGCGCCCGCTCGTGCAGCCGTTCGATCACGGCGCGGAACAGCGCTTCCCTGGATTCGAAATGGTGGTAGAGCGCCTGCCGCGTCAGGCCGGCCGCCTCCGCCGCATGCTCGATCGACGAGCGCCGGAAGCCATGGCGGCGGAACACGGACATGGCGGCATCGAGGATGCGGTCGCGCGGCTTCATTTGTCAATTTTGACAAGATAAGGCGAAGTGTCAAATAACGGATTCGTGTGGGTGGGTTCATGGATGGTGTTCTGCCACCAGCCAAACTTCATCGTCCGCTGCCGGGTCGGCGGGTCGCCCGATGACGGGCTCCAGCGGGCGAATCCGGCATTCCAGAGAGTCGAATTGGACGAATTGTCTTGCGGATGGCGTTTGCCGCTTCATCAACCCTGCGGCTCCCGTCTTCCCGTTGAAACCCGGCGATCTCACTCAGCCGGGTTCGATACCTTATCGGATGACACGTTCTATTAGGTATTACTAATGTAGTGAAATCTGATAGATTGAGCGCCACGGAACCTCCCGCGCATCACGCAGAGGTGACTTGCCTCTTGCTCCACACCTGAACAGAAAGCACAAATGTACGGGCACCCCATCGATTCCAAGCATGGAACGGCGAACCGGCCGACGGTTTCTTGCCGTATCGTGCTTGCGTTCCTGTGTGCCCTGGCGCTGTTTTCTTCTTTCCTTCAGCCCGCGTTCGCACGCGCGTCCTCAAACGCCGCTCAAGCAACCTTCGTGCAGAGTCATTCGGTCAAAGGCGGCAAACCCTGCCAGCGGGCGGTTCCCGGCGCCCTCGGCACCTCGTGCAGCGTCGGAAGTCTCATTGGGCTGGAGATCAATATCTCCACAGTTACGGAACCCTCGCATGGCAAGGCCGGCGTGGTGCCCTCCGCTGACAAGCTGCTCCACCTGCAGTGGCTTGCCGCTCCCCAGTTCCGGCCTCCGCGGATCGGCGCATAAGGTCAGCTTCACGCTGACGTGATCATTGCGTCCATAGATCCCTTCGGAGACTTCTCATGACATCGCCGTTAGCCGCACTCCGTGCGGCGGCGCATCCGTGCCTGCGCGCTCTTGGTGCAGCCGGATTGACCGTCCTGTTGGCAGCTTGCAATCAGGCAACGCTCCAGCAGGCGTCGTATGCGCCGCCCCCGCAACCACAGTACCCCGCGCTCACCGATAGCGCGTTCAAAATTCCAGCGGTCGAAGCTGAGACGATTGACCCGAAATACGTCAAGCAACGCGTCAGCTACGTGACCCAACATCCGCCCGGCACGATCGTCGTCGATCCCTATGGCAAGTTCCTCTATCTTGTGCAGGAGCGCGGCTTCGCCATGCGTTACGGAGTTGGCGTCGGCCGTGATGGGTTCGGATGGTCCGGCGCGGCGGACATACGCCGCAAGGCGCAGTGGCCGACCTGGACACCCCCATCCGCCATGATCGCCAGGCAGCCCGAACTGAAAAAGTACCGCGCAGGTATGGGCGCGGGGATCGAGAATCCGCTCGGCGCACGTGCGCTGTACCTTTTCCAGAACGGAAAGGACACGCTGTTTCGCATTCATGGGACCAACGAGCCCGAAAGCATCGGCAAGAATGTCTCGAGCGGATGCATCCGGCTCTTGAATCAGGACGTGATCGACCTCTTCGATCGCGTGCCGGTCGGATCCAAGGTCGTCGTTCTCTCGGAGCGGGAAGCGCGTGCGACGTCTTCGTTGGAAGCCAATCTCCGCACCAATGCCGAGGTGCTGCGATGATGCGTCTTTTGCTCCGCGCCATGGTTGCGCTCCTGCTCATGTCCGCGGCTGCGGCGCAAGGCCAGTCCTTCAGCCCGGCGGCGGTCCAGAAGCCCGATATCAAAGCCGATCTACTGACAGGCCACACGGAGGCCGGCGGATCCGACGTCTGGATCGGAGTGCGCCTGAACCTCGGGCCGGGCTGGAAAACCTACTGGAAGGCGCCCGGGGACACCGGCCTTCCCCCCGAGTTCGATTGGTCCGGATCGTCGAATATCGTCGACGCGGAGGTAAACTGGCCTGCACCATCCCGACTGTCGATTCTGGGATTCGAGACGGTCGGCTACACTCACGAGGTCTTGTTCCCGGTCAGGCTCAGAGTCCGCGATCCCGCCATCGAGACCCGCATCAGCCTCAAGTTGGCGATCTACGCCTGTAGCAATATCTGTGTTCGGGAAGAGCGTGTGCTCGCCGCCACGATCCGGCCTGGGGTACCTGGAGACTCCCGGTCAGCTATCGATGCATGGCGCGCGAGGGTGCCGCAGGCGACGTCGGATATGCTGTCAGTCCTGTCCGTCGAGCGGTCCCTGACGGGGCCGGCATCGCTGCGGATCGAGGTCGCCTCGACCAGGTCCCTTCTTCAACCCGACGCTTTTGTCGAGAGCGATTCGCCTTTGAACGCGGACAGGCCGATCGTAACGTTTGATCATGGCAATCGGGCCACGCTTACCGTGAATTTGCCCGGCGAGACCGCCGAGAGCCTTCGGGCGAGGCCGTTAACGGCGACGGTTGTGTCCGATGACGCCGCGGTACTGGCGGTATCGCCTGCACCACAGTCCGGCGGGGAAAGCGCGACAGGTTCGAAAAGGCCGCGGCCAGCTGGCGACGTACCCGGCGGAATCTTCGCCCTTATCGGAATAGCACTTGCCGGCGGGTTCATCTTGAATCTCATGCCCTGCGTGTTCCCCGTGCTCTCCCTCAAACTTCTTGGGTTCGTTCACGGCAGTGCCGCCGGTCGAGGCGAGGTTCGCAAGGGATTCGCGGCTTCCGCCGCGGGCATCATGGCGTCCTTTCTCCTGCTCGCATTGGTGCTTGCCGGCATGAAAGTGGCCGGCGCCAGCGTCGGTTGGGGCATCCAGTTTCAACAGCCCTTGTTTCTCGGCGGCATGGCGGTAGTCCTGTCGCTGTTCGCAGCGAACCAGCTCGGGCTCTTTGACGTCGCGGTATCTTCCGGCTTTCTCACGCGAATAACCGGTATCGCGGGCGGCACATCGACGGCGTCGCACTTCTGGAGCGGTTTCGTAGCCACGCTGCTTGCAACTCCCTGCTCGGCGCCGCTGGTCGGCACCGCCGTTGGTTTCGCGCTGTCGCAGGGGACCGCTGAAATACTCGCCATATTTGCTGCCCTCGGCCTCGGCATGGCATCGCCTTATCTGGCCGTGGCTGCTTTTCCTGCGCTGACGAAAGCCGTCCCGCGGCCCGGGCCGTGGCTGGCCTACGTCAAACGATTTTTTGGCGCGGCGCTCCTGGCGACGGCGGGCTGGTTGTTGCTGGTGCTTGGCGAAGTGTCCGGACGATTGCCTGCGGTCTCTCTTGGCGCTGCGTTGGCCTTGGGATTCATCATCCTCGGTCTATCGAAGGGCGTCATTGCGAGAAAAACGGCGATCGCAACTGCGACGATCGCGACCATTGCCTTTGTGCTTGCCGCTATCGCGCCGTGGTCGCAAACGCACGACCGGGCGCAGATACCCTGGCGCACGTTTTCGAGCAGCGAACTGCGAGCATTGGTCGGTGCCGGTCGCACCGTGTTCGTCGACGTCACCGCGGATTGGTGCATCACTTGCAAGATCAACAAGGCGCTCGTCGTCGACAGAGCGGAAGTCGCGGGCCGCCTCGCGTCGGACGTTGTTCCGTTGCGGGCCGACTGGACCAGGCCGGACGAGGAAATCGCACGCTTCGTGCGTGAGCACGGGCGCTTCGGTATTCCGTTCAACATCGTCTTTGGCCCCGCCGCCCCCGACGGCATCGCTCTGCCGGAAATCCTCTCAACCGCGTCCGTATCGGCTGCGTTCAATGAAGCCGCGGCAGCGTCAAATAACCCCCAACAGAAATAGGTCACATCATGAAGAAATCCATCATCGCCGCCGTTGCCGCATTCACGCTCTCTCTTGGAGCACTCGTCAACCTTGTGCCGGGAGCCCAGGGCGAGAGCGCGGACGCCTTTAGGGAAAGCGTGCTCCGTGACCCGGATATTCCGTCCATCGGCAATCCGCAGGGTGATATCACCATCGTCGAATACTTCGATTATCAGTGCCCCTATTGCAAGAAAGTCGCTCCCGAGCTGGTCAGGCTCGCGAAGGAAGACGGCAAGCTGCGCATCGTGATGAAGGACTGGCCGATCTTTGGCGGCGCCTCGAAGTATGCGGCACACATGGTTCTCGCGGCCAAATACCAGAACAAGTACCACGAGGCACACGCGGCACTGATCGGCGCCAGCACGAAACTGACCGAAGACGTCGTGAAAAAACTGCTCGCTGAGGCCGGTATTGACGTCGACCGCGCGACCCAAGACATGGAAACCCATAGGCCGGCAATCGAAGCTCTGTTGTCCCGCAACCACGAGCAAGCCGAGTCATTTGGCTTTCAAGGCACGCCTGCCTTCATTATCGGGACATTCAGGGTGCCTGGCGTGCTGGATGCGGCCGGCTTCAAGCAAGCGATCGCCGATGCACGGGCGGCCGCGCGCAAGAAAAAGTAGGGCAATCCGAGGGGGAGTGGCCGAAAGGCAAATTTCACCGCGGACAGCGCACCAGAGGCTTTGCGCGCATGCGTGACGGTTGCCCCCGCTCGCTACCACGATTTGTCGCGCCGCTGGACCATGCAAGACGCGGCTCTCAACGCGGAGTCGCGCCGGGTAGCGAATTTTTAAGGATGTCATCGTTCCGCGGTGCGGAACAACCATTTCATCACCCTTGCGCAGATACTCTGCGGCGAAGCGGTGCTCTCCACCGGGTCAGGCCTCGATGGGTTCCGAACGGGCATCAGGGTTGGATGATGCGCGTATACGACGGCCCAGAAGCCCCGGATTTCCTGCTGGCCGCGCTCGAGCGCGCGAGCGATGCCGTGGTGCTCGTCGACAGCGATCTTCACGTCAGCTACTTCAATGCGGCGGCCGAACTCATCTGGGGGCGGGATCGCGCAGAAGTGCTGGGTCGTCATGTGAGCGGTCTGGGGCTCAAGGAACTGGGAGAGCATGAGGTCGCGACGCCGGCTTCGGCTCGGTCGAACGTCGACGACGTCATCCGGGCATCCGGCTCCGAGATCAGGATAGAGCGCAAGGATGGCAGCCGGATTCGTGCCACTCTGTCGCGTTCGCGCGTCGAGCTCGGCGGTCAAAGCCGCACCATCGCCTTCGTTCGCGACATCACCACCGAAGCTGGACGACGGGAAAGGATGGCGCTGCTCGATTCGGTCGCCGACAGGACCAACCGCGCGGTTGTCGTCACCGATCACGAGCTGAGGATCCTGTATGTCAACGCAGCGTTTACCGCGCTGTTCGGCTACACGCTCGAGGAAGCGAACGGGCGGCAGGCGGATGAACTGCTGGTGGGCCGACATACCGACCGCAGGACGCTGGCGAAGTTGCGACACTGGATCGGTCAGGAAAGCGGCGGCGAGGAAAAAGTCCTCGTCTACGACCGAAACGGCGACGAGATCTGGATATCGGCAGACGTCAAGGCGTTCCGCGACGGGCGCGGACGGGTCAAGCAAATGTTCGCCTTGCTGACCGATATCACCGAGACCAAGCAGTTGAGGTCGCTGCAGCAGCTGATCCTGGGCGCACTGGCCGATGAAGTCGCCATCACCGATATTGCCGACCGGCTTTGCCGGCGGGTCGAGGAGATCGCGCCCGATGTCGTTGCATCGCTGCTCCACATCGACGCCGGCGGATTGATCCATCCCCTCGGCGGCCCCAGCCTTCCCGAAGATTATTCCCGGGCGCTGGATGGCGTCGCGATAGGTCCGGATATCGGCTCTTGCGGGTCGGCGGCGTTCTGCGGTCAGCCGGTGCTGGCAACGGATATCGACACCGACCAGCGCTGGCAGCCGTTCAAAAAGCGTCCGCTGGAAGTCGGCTTGCGCGCCTGCTGGTCCACGCCCATCAAGGGCAAGGAAGGCCGCGTGATCGGAACCTTCGCCTTCTATTTCAGGGAATGTCGCTCGCCCAGTCGCTGGCATCAGCGTATTGTCGAGGCCTGCGTCGATCTCGGCGCCCTGGCGATCGAGCGCAAGGAAGCGCGGGCTCAGATCGCGCGGCTCGCCTACTACGATATGTTGACCGGCTTGCCGAACCGCGCGCGTTTGCGCGATTTGATCTCCGAGGCGATCCAGGCCTGTCCCGCCGGAAAACACGTTGCGTTGGCGTTTCTCGACGTCGACAACTTCAAGGACGTCAACGATACGCTCGGACACTCGGCAGGCGATGAATTGCTGATCGAGTTTGCCCAACGCCTGCGCGCGCAGATTCAGCCGGGGGACATACTGGGGCGTCTGGGCGGCGACGAGTTCGTGATCGTGCTGCCGAATCGTGACGCCGCAGATGCCTCGACGGTCGCTTCGCGGATTACCGAGGCCTTGGTCATGCCGCTGCGGATCGGAACCAGACAGATGCAGATGTCCGCCAGCATGGGCATCAGCATCTATCCGGACAACGCGACGGACATCGATACGCTGATACAACAGGCCGATGCGGCCATGTACAAGGCCAAGCGGGCGGGCCGTTCCACCTATCGTTTCTTCAGCGCCGACATGGACCGGCTCGCCGAGCAGCGGCTGGCCCACAGCGCGGCGCTGCGTTGCGCGATCGCAAGTGATGTCCTGAAACTGCATTATCAGCCGCAGATCCGGACGAGTGACGGCGCCATTCATGGGGTGGAGGCGCTGGCGCGTTGGCACGACCCGGTGCTCGGCGAGGTCTCGCCTGCGAAGTTCATCGCGCTGGCCGAAGAGTGTGGATTGATTGATCAGATCGGCCTGTGGGCGATGCGTGAGGCCTGTCGGCAATTGGCGGAGTGGCGCGCTGCAGGGCTGGACATTCCGTCTGTGTCAGTCAACCTGTCTCCCATCAATTTCCAGAACGCCGATCTGGCAACGGCCGTCGCCGGGATCCTCGCAGACCATGCGCTGCCACCGCAAATGCTCATGCTCGAGATCACCGAGGGCGTGATCCTGAACGAGCGCTCGGTCGCGATCGAGACGATGGATACGCTTCGCAAGCTGGGAGTCGGATTGTCGCTGGACGATTTCGGAACCGGCTACTCGAGCCTCAGCCGGTTGGCGCACCTGCCTATTCGCGAACTGAAGATCGACCGCAGTTTCACGCGCGATGTCGAAAGCGACCCAAGGGCGCGGGCGATCGTTACCGCCGTGGTCCGCGTCGGCCAGAGCCTGCAACTCACCGTCGTCGCCGAAGGCGTCGAAACCGATGGGCAGCGAAATTTGCTGGCCGAACTCGGATGCGATGTCGTTCAGGGATTTCTCTACGCCCCGGCACTGTCGCCCCCGGCGTTCGGGCGCTGGCTGCTCGAACATAGCGCCAGGCGGGCCAGCGCGATGCTCCGGATCGTTGGTCGATCCCTGGTCCAGCCGGCCGGACCGTCACCTCGCGTCTCCTTCACCAAGGGGCTTGGTTAGCGTCGTCGACGTTATCCCATGACCGGCAGCCCGGCCACGGAGCACGCGGAAATACGCCGTGCGCTGACGAAGGCCACGGGCGAAGTGGCGGTTGATCCCGTGCCTCAGTGCATTGCGGATCCGCATAAAGCGGGCGCGGACGCGGATAACGAACAGAAGCGATACGGTACGCAATGTGTCGGCATCCCAATGAATGAAATGAATGATCATGGTATCAACATCGATGAGGGGCCGGCTCTCCGCAGCCGGCCCCGGGGTTGAGGTCAGACTCTCGCTTCGAGAACCATGTTGAACGGGGTCGCCGCGGCCCTTCTCACCCGGCCGAAACCTCCCTGGCGGATCACCTCGCCCAGTCGTTTCTCGCCGGCCTGTGCGCCGAGCGCCGTGCCGACATCCTGGTTGAGCGATGTCGGCACGCAGATGTTGGTCGACGAGGCATAAAAGATCCGTCCCACCGGATTGAGGTTGTCTTCCAGCCGGTCGCCCGCCATCGGCTCCACCAGCATCAGCGTGCCGTCGGTGTTCAGGCTGTCACGAATGTGAGCGACCGCGCCGACGGGATCGCCCATGTCGTGCAGCGCGTCGAAGATGGTCACGAGGTCATAGCCGGAACCCTTGAAATCCTGCGCCCGCGCGGTTTCGAAGCGCACGTTGCGCATGGCCCCGGCATGTTTCGTGGCATGCGCGACCGAGGCTTCGTGAAAGTCGATGCCGACGAACTCCGAGTTCGGAAATGCCTCCGCCATCAGCATGGTGGAAATACCGTGACCGCATCCGACGTCCGCCACCCTCGCACCACGTTCGAGCTTGGCAACCACGCCGTCGAGCGCCGGCAGCCAGTCGGCCACCAGGTGCGTCTTGTACCCCGGCCGGAAGAAGCGCGCGACGCCGCAGAACAGGCAATTGCAGTATTCGCCCCAGCCGACGCCCTTGCCGGTCCTGAAGGCTTCGGCAAGCCTCGGCTCGTCGCAATAGATCGCGCTCAGCGGATAGAAGCCACCGGCCATGTGCACCGGGCTGTCCTCGATCGCGAACACCGCGGCCTGCTCGGGGCTCATTGAGAAGGTGCCGCTTGAGGCGTTATAGCTGACGAAGCCGGACGCCGCCTGTGACGACAGCCATTCGCGCACATAGCGCTCGTGCGTGCCGGTCTTTTCGGCAAGCGCGGCCGATGTCATATCGCCGCTCGCCAGCGCGCGAAACAGTCCAAGCTTGTCGCCGATGATGACGAGTGCGGCATTGGATGCCGCGCCGAGTTCGTTCACCACGGTACCGAGCAATTGCTCGAGCTTTTGATTATCGATCATCATGATTATCAACCTTTTCCGAACCACTTGTGGCGGTAATTGCCCGCCGCCGTGGGATAAGGCTGAGTATCGAACGGCGTGAGGGCCAGAATGGCCGCCTTGGAGCCATTTGAGCCACCACGCCTGCTTTCGATGTTGAAAGAGGCTCGTCCACCCGGGTTTCGTGGTATTTGCCTGGCGGGCCGTCCATCACTTTGGCGTGTCGGGCGTGTTACTCGCAGTGATCCGGCTGCGGGTACGCCACCTCGCGCAATGGATGACGGCTACCGGCGTCCGAACAGTCCGCCGACCACGCCGCCCACGACGCCGCCGATCACGCCAACGGGTCCCGCATTCCGGCGGTGATGGCGAGCACTGCCGCGACGACGGGCCGGACGCTCGTCTTCGGCCTTGTCGCTGCCGCTGGCCTGCGCCGTTGTGACGGACTCGGTCAGCAGCGCCTGGTGCTGCAGCGGATTGAGGAAGCCGGTGCCGGGATAGCCGCGGGCCTCCTGCCAGCGTGCGATGACGGCGCGGGTCGACTTGTCGAACCTGCCGTTGACCCTGGTGTCGAAGCCGATCCGGGTCAGGCCGCGCTGCACGTCGCGCCGCTTTCGCTTGTCGAGGCGGATCTGGCTTTCGGTTTCCCGCGTCGCTGCTTCGGAGAAAGTCGCCGGATCGGCGGATGCCGAAAGCTCGCGAGGGGCCATGCTCGGCCCGGCTTTGGCGGCATCTGCGAGGAAAACTCCCAGGACTGACAGTGCGAGGATCATGACACGCATGGGCTGCTGTTTCCCCGACCTTGAAGTCCCTCAATGATCCCGCTTCGGGAATCTGGGTCGGCTCAGGCCAACGCCACGAAACCGGCTTCCGACGGCGGACGTCAAAGGTCAACGCCGGTTTCGTCGCTGGGCAACTATTTTCCGGACCACTTGTTCCATGCCGCGGTGCCGATTGTTGCACCGATCAGGCGGTGGCGGCGATGCGGCGGCGGGCCCGCCGGCTACGCTTGTCATGTTGCCAAACTTTCGCGATGCCTTTATAAGCAGCGCGTCGTCGCTCGAACCGGGGAGGGATTTGCATGAATTCGATGTATTCGCAGATCGCGTCCTCGCGTCCGAAGCTTTTTTTGGATGTTCGCTGGGCTCTCTGAGGGCCGTCTTCGCCAGCATCGATCGGGCCTGACCTGCCGATCCCGCTACCTTCCCGATATTGTTCGTTTCAAAGAAGCCCGCGTCCGGCCCCTAAGCCACCGCGCGCCCAAGACGGAGCCGGCCCTGCGCGCGAGCGCCGCCGGGATGACGCCATGACCGCAGAAGCCAAACCGCGCCCCACCGCCATCCGCGTGGTGATTCCGTTCGTGTTCCGCCACTGGCTCGCGCAGCCAGTGCGGGCGATGACCGTGGCCGGCGGCCTGCTGGGCGCGACCGTCGCCGACCTGTTCATGCCGCTGTTCTCCGGACATCTGGTCGATGCCCTGACCAGGGGCGCCGGCGATCCGGCCGCGCAGCGCGCGGCGTGGACCGCCTTCGGCGCCATCGTCGCGCTCGGGTTCGCCTCGATGATCCTGCGCCTGATCGGGCTGCACGCGATCGTGCCGTTCACGCTCAAGATCATGTCCGACGTGTCGCGCGACGCCTTCATGCGGGTGCAGCGCTTCTCGACCGACTGGCACGCCAACAGCTTTGCCGGCTCGACCGTGCGCAAGGTCACCCGCGGCATGTGGGCGCTCGATCTGCTGAACGACACCATCCTGATGGCGCTGCTGCCTTCGCTGGCGGTGCTGGTGGGATCGATGATCCTGCTCGGGCTGCACTGGACCTCGCTCGGCGCCGTGATCGCGGTGGGCGCGGTGGTCTATGTGTCGATGACCGTCTGGTTCTCGACCAGCTATATCGCGCCGGCCGCGCGCGTCTCCAATGCCTGGGACACCAGGGTCGGCGGCACGCTGGCCGATGCCCTGACCTGCAACGCGGTGGTGAAATCGTTCGGCGCCGAAGCGCGTGAGGACACCAGGCTGGCGCGCGTCGTCGCGCGGTGGCGCCGGCGCGTGCGCCGGACCTGGCTGCGCTACAACTACGCCTCGACGGCGCAGCTCGCGGTGCTGCTGTGCCTGCGCGGCTCCGTGATCGGCGGTGCGCTGCTGTTGTGGATCGCCGGCCGCGCGACGCCGGGCGACGTCACCTATGTGCTGACCAGCTACTACATCATCCACGCCTATCTGCGCGACGTCGGCATGCACATCAACAACCTGCAGCGGTCGGTCAACGACATGGAGGAACTCGTCGCCATCCATGACGAGCCGATCGGCATCGCCGACGTGGCTGACGCGAAAGCCATCGATATCCAGGGCGGACGCATCGTGTTCGACGACGTCACGTTCCACTACGGCAGCCACCGCGAACCGCTGTATGACGGCCTGTCGGTCGACATCCGCGCCGGCGAACGGGTCGGCCTGGTCGGCCGTTCCGGCTCCGGCAAGACCACGTTTGTCAAACTGGTGCAACGGCTCTACGACGTCTCTGGCGGACGCATCCTGATCGATGGCCAGGATATCGCGCACGCCACGCAGCATTCGCTGCGCAGCCAGATCGCCATCGTGCAGCAGGACCCGATCCTGTTTCACCGGTCATTGGCCGAGAACATCGCCTATGGCCGGCCGGGCGCCAGCATGGCGGCGATCGAGCAGGCCGCGCGGCTCGCCAACGCCCACGCGTTCATCCTGCGGCTGCCGAAGGGCTACGGCACGCTGGTCGGCGAGCGCGGCGTCAAGCTGTCGGGCGGCGAGCGGCAGCGCGTGGCACTGGCGCGCGCCTTTCTCGCCGACGCGCCGGTCCTGGTTCTCGACGAGGCGACGTCGAGCCTGGATTCCGAATCCGAGGCGCTGATCCAGCAGGCGATGGAGCGGCTGATGAAAGGCCGCACCTCGATCGTGATCGCGCACCGGCTGTCGACGGTGCGCAGTCTCGACCGGATTCTGGTGTTCGACCGTGGCGAGATCGTCGAGCAGGGCACCCATGCCGCGCTGGCCAGGCGCGCCGGCGGAATCTATCGTGGCCTGTTCGAGCGGCAGGCGACGGAATTCGGTCGCGCCTCGGCGGCGGAATAGCCGGCAGGTGGATTGCGGCGTCTCCCCGGCCTAGACTAGGTATCGGTGAACCGTCTCAGGCGCGCAAGGGATCAAGGATGGCCGAAGTCGCAAGAAGAGAGCCCGGCGCGTCGTGGCTTTCGGTCATCTGGTCCGCGCGCCACGACCCGGCCGCGCGGATCCTCAATATCGATCTGCTCACGGTTCTGATCGCGATCCTGCTGCCCTGGTCGACCTCCGGCGTCGCGATCGCCGCGGTGTTGTGGATGATCGCGCTGATTCCCACCATTGAACCGCGCCCGTTTCTGCGGTCGCTGATGCGGCCGATCTCGGCGCTGCCGATCGCGATCTTTGCACTGGCGCTGGTTGGAACCCTGTGGTCGGACGCCGCCTGGGGCACCCGCCTCCATGCGGTCAGCCAGACCGCAAAGCTGCTGATGCTGCCGTTGCTGTTCTATCATTTCCAGCGCTCGCCCCGCGGCGCATGGGTCTTCATCGCCTTTCTGGCGTCCTGCACGCTGCTGATGGCGGTGTCCTGGGCCGTGGCCTTCGAGCCTGACCTCACGCTCAAGGCCGACGCCACGATGCGGGGGATATTCGTCAAGAACTACATTGCCCAAAGTCACGAATTTGCGCTGTGCGCGATAGCGCTGGCGTATCCGATCATGATGGCGCTGCGGACCGGCAGGACGCGGCTTGCGGTGCTGCTCACGGCGGTCGCACTCGGTCTGCTGGCCAACATGATGTTCGTCGTGGTTTCGCGTACCGCGCTGGTGACCATGCCGGTCATGCTGGCGGTATTTGCGCTGCTTCATTTGCGACTGCGGACCACCCTCATCGCGTCGTTTGCCGCTGTGTTGCTCGCGGCGCTGGTTTGGACCGCGTCCCCGGGCTTGCGCGCCACCGGCCTGAAGTTCTTTACCGACTGGCAGCAGACCAGCGTTCAGAACAATCCGAGCGGAGTCGGATCGCGGCTGGAATTCTGGCAGAAGTCGCTGCGATTTTTTGCGCAGGCTCCCGCGATCGGGCACGGCACCGGATCCACTCGCGGTCTGTTCGAGCAGGCCGCCGTCGGCCAGATCGGCGCCCGCGCCGAAATCGTCGCCAATCCGCACAATCAGACCTTGAACGTCGCGATCCAGTGGGGCGTGCTCGGGATCGTCGTGCTCTATGCGATGTGGTGGAAGCATCTGACGCTGTTTCGCGGCGACGGTCTGGCGGCGTGGATCGGCCTGCTGGTCGTCGTGCAGAACACCTTCACGTCGCTGTTCAACTCGCATTTGTTCGATTTTCACGAAGGCTGGATCTACGTGCTGGGCGTCGGCGTCGCCGGCGGCATGCTGCTGGGGGCGAGGCGCGATGCCGCAACGGCGGCCTCGCATCAGCCCTGAGCGAGCGGAACCGGCCGACTCCGCGTGCGCGTGCTGACCGCCACCGTCGCCACCACGGCCGCCGCGAACAGCAGGACCTGCAGCGTGATGGTCTCGTCGTTGAAGAAGGCCGCCAGCGCGAAGGTGATGAACGGCTGCAACAGTTGGACTTGCGACACCCGCGCGATGCCGCCCATCGCCATACCGGCGTTCCACGCGAAGAATCCGATCCATTGCGAGAACACGGCGACGTAGAGCAGCGCCAGCCATGGTTTCAGCGCGATATCACCGATATCGGCCGGCATCGTCAGGATAGCCGCCGGCAGCGAGATCGGCAGCGCCATGACCAGCACCCAGCTGATGACTTCCCAGCCCGGCATTTCCGCGGTCAGCCGCCCGGAGAAGGCATAGCCGATGGCGGATACGGCAACGGCCGCGAACAGAAACAGGTCGCCGGCCGACAGCGCGCCGCCGCCCTGGCGCAGGGCGAACACGATCACCAGCGCTGCACCCGCAAGCGACGCGATCCAGAACAGCGGCCTTGGGCGCTCATGGGTAATGGCGACGGCAACCAGCGCCGTGGCAATCGGAAGAATTCCCAGCACCACGCCGCCATGCGAGGCGTCGACGGTCTGCACCCCCAGCGCCATCAGGAATGGAAATGCGATGCTGACGCACAGCATCGCGATCGCCAGTTGTGGCCACAGCCGGAGCGGCGGCAGCGGCCGGCGCAGCACGATCAGCAGCGCCAGCGCGCAAAGCCCGGCAATCGCCGTGCGCAGCGCGGTCATGGCCAACGGATCGATCGCCGATACCGCGATGCGCGTCGCCGGCAGCGTGCCGCCGAAGATCGCCACCCCGACCAAACCCAGCAACAGACCGAGATGTTCGCGGGACAATGAAGGAGCGGGCATGGCCCGAGCGTTAGCGAGTTTCGCCGTGCGCGTACAGCACCCGGGCGGCTTGCATGGCGGCCATGCAGGCTGGTGGAGCCAACGTTTACACGACGCTCCCGGCAGGTACTAATGCCGTCGACGCTTTCAGCAATAACGTCATGGAAACGCCCGATGACCACCCCGTCCCCCAGGACTTTTCTCGTCTGCCACGGCGCCTGGTCGGCCGGTTGGGCCTGGAAGAAGATGCATCCGCTGATGGCCGCGGCCGGGCATCGGCTGGTGACGCCGACCTACACCGGTCTCGGCGAGCGCGCGCATCTGGCCAATCCGTCGATCGATCTCGAAACCCATATCGAAGACGTCCTCAGCGTCATCAAATACGAAGACCTGCGCGACATCGTGCTGGTCGGCCACAGCTATGGCGGGATGGTCGCCACCGGCGTCGCCGACCGTGCCCGCGACCGCGTCGCGCGGCTGATCTATGTCGACGCCTTTGTGCCCGGCGACGGCCAGTCGCTGCTCGATCTGAACGAGGTGGCGCGGCCGCGCATGCAGGAGCTCAAGAACGGCGGCGAGTGGCGGGTGCCGCCGAATCCGACGCCGCCGGATACGTCGCCCGCCGACGCGGAATGGCTGAGGACTCGCCGCGTGCCCATGCCGATCAAGTGCTTTGAAACCGGGCTCAAGCTGCAGGGCGGCGCGCTGACACTGCCCCGCAGCTACATCTACGCCACACGCATCACGCCGGCGGACACATTCGGCCCGTTTGCCGGGCAAGCCAAAAACGATCCGGCATGGCGCTATGACGAGATCGACGCCAGCCATTCGCCTAATGTCACCGCGCCGGAAGCGCTGATGGCGCTGCTGCTCGAGATCGCGGCGGAGCCGAAGCGATGAGGCAGATCAGGATCGGCGATATCACCATCGACGCGGTGATCGAGCGCGAGGGCCCGTGGCGGCGGCCGCAGGATTTTTTCCCGGCCTATGATGACGCCGTGTTCAGGCATCATCTGCCGGCCATGGAGCCGGAGGTGTTCGACGCCGCACTCGGGCTGATGGTCATCACCTACCAGACGTTTGTCGTCCGCACCCCGCGCCACATCATCCTGGTCGACACCTGCACCGGCGAGGACAAGGGCCATCCGCCGCCGTTCGATTTCCCCGGCAAGGAGCGCTGGCGCAACGAGCTGTTCGCGCTCGGGGTCGTTTACGAGAGCGTGGACTATGTGTTCTGCACCCATCTGCACATCGACCATACCGGCTGGAACACGGTGCTGCGCGACGGCCGCTGGGTGCCGACCTTCCCGAACGCGAAATACGTGTTTCACAAGAAAGAGTATGCGGTCTGGGAGGCCGAGCACGCGCGCGGCGCCAATCCGCCCGGCACCGTATTCCGCGACAATTGCTTACCCATCGTCGAAGCCGGCCAGGCGCTGCTGGTCGACGACGATTACGCGCTCGACGACACCATCACGCTGACGCCGACGCCGGGCCACTCGCCCTGCCATTGCTGCGTCAACATCTTCTCCCGCGGCCAGCGCGCGGTGGTGGCGGGCGACCTGATGCATCACGCGATCCAGTGCCGCGAGCCCGACTGGTCGGCGCGACCGGACTGGGATGCGAAGCAGTCGGCAGTCTCGCGCCGAAAATTCTTCGCCGAGGTGGCGGATACCGACACGCTGATCCTGCCGGTTCATTTCCCGACGCCGACGGTGGGACTGATCAAGGCGGATGGCGAGCGGTTCGACTACCGGTTCAAGAGGGACTACTGACCTCATTCCGAGGAGCTTCAAGCGCCTTTGTGAGAGCAATCGAAATGCTTCTCAAATCGGCAGGTAGTGCAGCGCGCGAAAGCAGGTCTGAACCGCCCCGGGATTGCCGGAGGCTCCAACTCTTGAGAGGATGGAGCCATGACAAGCAAGACAACGAGCTGGACAGCGCTAGTGCGCAGCCCGACACGCTCCTCACCATGAGGGAGCCGGGATTGTGTCGATGCCGTGCGGCGCACCATCGCAAATGGCGAGGGGTCCGGCGCGTTACGCCGAACCCCTCATTGTGAAAAGATATCAGCCGGCCTGTAAGCCGGGTTTTGTAGGGCACCGCCTGCTTGCGCAGGCGATACGTGACGGCCATTCCTCTGGGACAACGTTTGCACGTTGCCTCGAGCAACCTACCCGGACGGCGAGCCTGACATCGCCCTGCGGAGTTATCGCTCTGCAGCGAACATCCCGCGTTGCCGTCCCTATTCGGTTTTGCTCCCGGTGTGGTTTGCCATGCCGTTTCCGTTGCCGGACCCGCGGTGCGCTCTTACCGCACCTTTTCACCCTTACTCGCCCCCTCCCTTTCCCTCCCCCGCAAGCGGGGGAGGGTAGGGTGGGGGAAGCGGTTCGTTCTCTGTGGCACTGTCCCTGGGGTCGCCCCCGCCGGACGTTATCCGGCACCGTATGTCGATGGAGCCCGGACTTTCCTCTCCCGCAGCCTTTCGGCTGGTGCGGGAGCGGCCGTCCGGCCGACTGACGCCTCTGTGATGGGGGCTCGAGGCCGTCGCGTCAAGCCGATAAGGCCCGCAGCCTGGTCAAAATAAACTATCCTGAAGATGTCGTCTTGCGCTTTCGCCGTTCGACTGGATGCCGGCGATCACGCCGATAAACAGGAGCCAACGAGATGCAGTATCTGATGATGATCTACGACAACGAAGCCGAATTCGGAGCCATGGACCCGGCAGCGCGCCAGAAGATGATGGCGGACTACAGCGCGTTCACCCAGTCCATTATCCAGAGCGGCAACTTCAAGGCCGGCGACGCGCTGCAGCCGACTACGACGGCGACGACCGTGCGTGTCCGCGATGGCAAGATTTTGACGACGGACGGTCCGTTCGCGGAGACGCGCGAGCAACTCGGCGGCTACTATCTGGTCGAAGCCAAGGATCTCGACGACGCGCTGGCCATTGCCGCCCGGATTCCCAGCGCTAAGGTCGGTTCGATCGAGGTCAGGCCGATCATGGTCTATAATTGACGCCCGGTACAATCGCATGACACCGCGCGAGATCGAACGAATATTCCGCGACGAGGCGGGGCGAACGCTGGCCACGTTGATCCGCCTCGTCGGCGATTTCGATCTCGCCGAGGATGCACTGCAGGACGCCTTTGCGGTCGCGCTGGAACGCTGGCCTGCCGCAGGATCGCCGTCCAATCCGCGGGCCTGGCTGGTCAATACCGGACGCAACAAGGCGGTCGACCGGATCCGCCGCCAAATCGCTTTACGCGGCAAGCAAGGCGAACTGACCCACGAACTGCTGCAAAACGCGTCGGCGCCGGGCGAGTCCAGCGATACGACGGTGCTCGACGACGACATGCTGCGGCTGATCTTCACCTGCTGCCATCCGGCGTTCGGAGCCGAGGTTCAGGTCGCGCTGACGCTGCGCACGGTTTGCGGGCTGAGCACGGCGCAGGTCGCGCGCGCCTTTCTGACCGGCGCGGAGGCGATGGCGCAGCGTCTGGTCCGCGCCAAGCAGAAGATCCGGCTCGCCGGAATTCCCTACGAGGTACCGGAACGCGAAGCGCTCGAGCCGCGGCTGCGGGGCGTACTCGCGGTGATCTATCTCGTCTTCACCGAAGGCTATGCGGCAACCTCGGGCGAGGACCTGATGCGGCCAAGTCTCGCGCGCGAAGCGATCCGGCTCGGCCGCCTGCTCGACGCGCTGATGCCGCGGCGCGGCGAGATCAAGGGATTGCTGGCGCTGATGCTGCTGCACGACGCGCGCCGCGCCGCGCGCGAAACCGAAGGTGGCGACATCGTGCTGCTGGAAGAACAGGATCGCACGCTGTGGGATCATACGCAGATCGCCGAAGGCCTGGGGCTGGTGGAGGACGCCTTGCGGATGCCGGGCCGGCCGCAGGCTTACGCGGTGCAGGCCGCGATCGCGGCCCTGCATGCGCGGGCGCCGAACTATCACGACACCGACTGGCCGCAGATCGCGGGCCTCTATGAAGTGCTGCTGCGGATCAACCCGTCGCCGGTGATCGAGCTCAACCACGCCGCGGCGATATCGATGGTGGACGGACCGGCGCGCGCGCTGGCGCTGGTCGACGCGCTGCAAGCCCGCGGCAGCCTCCATGGCTATGCGCTGCTGCCGGCGGTTCGCGCCGATCTGTTGCGTCGGCTCGGCCGGCACGAAGCGGCGCGCGAGGCTTATCTTGCGGCGACAGCGGCGTCGCAGCTGGAGCCGCTGCGGCGGCTTTACGCGCGGCGCATGGCGGAGACCCGGGTTGATGCAACCTGACCTGCTACCGCGCCGAAACCGTCCTGGAGATGTCCGCCTCCTGGGGCGCATCTAAGCATCTGAAATTTAAGACATTTGAGGACATAAGGTATAATTTTACTGGCATCACTGGTTGCATTGCATGGGGTTGTTTTCGATATTTTGGTTTGGGCTGCCGAACTTACCGTGCCGCGACCGCCTCGTAGATGTCTTCCTCCTGCGCGGTGTGGAGGCGCACCAGGGTTTCGACGGCCTCGATCAGCCGCTGGGCGTCGCGAATGAGATAGCGGTCGACGTTCTCCGACGGCAGGTCCTCGGCGACCCGGGCAAGCAGCCGGGCGAGATGCAGGATCTCGCGGTGCGCCCGGCTCATGGCGGCGAGGCCGTGGCTCTCCCTCAAGACCCTGGCGAGTTGTGGATAGACGTGGCCTTCGTCGTCGCGCTCATGGGTGACCACCTGCTCCTGAACCACCTGGTTCGCCTCGACGATCAACGCTGCGGCGTTCTCCGGAGCGGCATCGTCGAGCGCGTCGACGATCGAGCGCAGCCGGTCGAGATGGCCGATCAGGCTCAGGTGATTGCGATGCAGTTCGCGTCCGGCCGCTTCGGTCATGCGCCCGCCGGGGTGGCGGTACCCCGGGTTCAGCGCGCGCAGCGCATTGAGGATCACGGCGACGTCGATCACCTCCTGAACGATCGCCGCCGGGACCGGCAGCAGCCAGCCGAAGGTCGCCGCCAGCATCGCGAGCATCGAGAGCGCCATGCCCGCGACGATGCTTTGGATGGCGATCCGCCGCGCGCGCTGCGCGATCGCGATCGCTTCGCCGACCCGGTCGAGCCGGTCGGCCAGGATCACCACGTCGGCGGCTTCCGACGAGGCGCTGGCGCCGCGGGCGCCGAGCGCGATCCCGACGTCGGCCGCCGCCAGCGCCGGAGCGTCGTTGATGCCGTCGCCGACCATGATGGTCGGATGCAGCCGCTGCTCGGAGCGTACCGCGTCGACCTTGTCGGAGGGCACGCGTTCGGCCAGCACGGCGTCGAGATCGAGTGCTGCGCCGATCGCCTGCGCCGCGCCGGCGCGGTCGCCGGTGACCATGACGATGCGGGCGATGCCGGCCTCCCGCAGCAGCCGGATCGCCCGCGGCGTATCGGAACGAAGCTCGTCGGCGAGCAGCAAGGCGCCGATCGGCCGTCCCTCGACGGCGACGAATACGATCAGCGCCGACCGCCACGAGGCGCGCCGTATCGCCCGCGTCGCCCATTCGGGAATTTGCCCGCCTGCAAGGATCATCTCGCGCGAACCGGCGGCTACCCGCCGTCGCTCGATCACGCCGTGCAGGCCCGATCCCATGAACTCCCTGACCTGCTCGGGCAGCTTCAGGCTCAGGCCGCGCTCCGTGCCGGCCTGAACGATGGCGCCCGCGACCACGTGATGCGACGCCTGTTCGAGCGAGGCGCCCAGCAGCAACACCTCGTCTGCGCTCTCGCCCGGTGCCGCCTCGACCGACAGCAATCGCGCGCCGCCGACCGTCAGCGTCCCGGTCTTGTCGAACAACACGGTATGCGCGCGCGCCAGCGCCTCCAGCGGGCCGCCGCCCTTGACCAGGATGCCGCGCCGAGCCGCCCGGGCGACGCCTGCGATGAAGGCGACCGGTGCGGCCAGAATCAGCGGGCACGGCGTCGCCGCCACCAGCACCGCGAGGCTGCGAAGCAGATCGCCCGAGATCAGCCAGGCCACCAGCGCCAGCGCGAGCGTGATGGGCAGGAAAACCAGCGCGTAGCGGTCGGCCAACCGCACGAACGGGGCTTTCGCGGTCTGCGCCGCGGTCACCAGCCGCACGATGCCGGCATAGGTGCTTTCGCCGGCGACGACGGTCACCGTCATCTCAAAAGTCTCGCCGGCGTTGAGGGCGCCGGACAGGATGGCGGCGCCGCGTGCTTTCGCCACCGGGATCGGTTCACCCGTCAGTGCCGACTCGTCGATCACAGCCGCGCCCGAGATGACGACGCCGTCGACCGGAATGACTTCGCCGGCATGCACCAGCAACCGGTCGCCGACGGCCACGGCGCCAATCGGCACTTGCTCGATGCGGCCATCGACGCGGCGGCGGGCCTCGCGGGGCGCGCGATCGACCAGCGAGCGCAAATCATGCTCGGCGCGGGCGACCGCGATATCCTCCAGAACGTTGCCGCCGGAATACATCAGCGCCACTACGGCGCCGGCCAGCGGCTGACCGAGCGCCATTGCCGCGCTCATCGACACCAGCGCGATCGCATCGACCCCGAAGCGGCCGGCCAGGAAATCCCTGACGATCGAAACCGCCAGCCCGGCCACTACGGGTACGGTCGCGAGGGTCCAGCAGAGATCGGCGAGGTCCGGCCGGTCGGCCAGCCAGGCGAGGATTCCCGTCGACAATCCCGCAATGGCGATCGCAACCAGGGCCCACCGCAGAACGCGCTCAGATGACATCGCTTGTTCCGTGCTCATGCCGCTATCGCGGCTTGTCGCCGAGAATGCGTCCGTCACGCTTGAGCAAGGTCAATCGTCGGGCCGATTGGGCCCACGTCTACTTCGCCGCGACCGCCATCGCCTCGGCCGGCAGGCTGGCCAGCAGCGCCTGCAATGTCGTCAGCGTCGAATGATCGGCGATGCCGTCGACACGGGCGGGACGGAAGTGGCGCTGGAAGGCGGTGACCACTTCCATGGTGGCGGCGTCGTACTTGCCGGATGTCGGAATGCCATAGCCGTACTTGCCCAGCGCCTGCTGCAAGCCGACCACGTCGTCTCCCACGCTGCCGAGCCTGAGCAGGTTTTCGCCGCGCAAGATCGGGGCCGGCTGCACCCAATGGCCGACCCCCGAATTGGCGAGCGAATGCCAGGGAAACTTCTCGCCGGGGTCCTTCTTGCGGGACGGCGCGACGTCCGAATGGGCAAGTACGCGATGCGATGGCACCTGACGGCGGAGCATGATACCCCGGCACAATGCGATCACGGCGGCGACCTGGCGCAGCGGAAAGTCCGGATAGCCCCAGTCATGGCCGCGATTGACGATCTCGACGCCGATCGAGCACGAGTTGATGTCCTCTTCGCCGCCCCAGACCGCGACGCCGGCATGCCAGGCGCGCTTGGCTTCGGGCACGCACTGCACGATGCGGCCGTCCTCCAGCACGATGTAGTGCGCCGAAACGTCGGTGCCGGCCGTGCACAACTGCGCGATCGCGCCTTCGACATCGGGCATCCCGGTATAATGCAACACGATCATGTCGGGCAACCGGCCCTTGTTCCGCTCGCCATAATTCGCCGACGGGATGACGTCGGAAGCGATCGAGGAATCGGGAGTGAAAGTCTTCATGTTCGCGTTGGTCCTGGGGAGCGGGACGGCGCGACGCTTCGAATCAGTACCGGTGGATGCGAACGAACCGAGCGGCATAGGACAGACCAAACCGGGCAGGAGAACGGCAACGGTGCGCCTCCAAGACGAACCTCATTTACTATTCCTTTGCGATGTCACCGGCGCAATCCGCCAGCCGGCCACAGTTTCGCATTTTGGACCGGGTGTGTGCGCGAAGCATCACCTGAGGTCCTATAATCAGGTGCTGAACGAGGATTGCTCAGGGGATGACCGTGAGATCCGCTCGACAGCGAGAATCCACATGAATCCATCAACGCTTTCTTAAGGCTAACCGACGTTACTAAGTGGTGAAGAGCCGAACCCGTCGGGGACGGCCGAGGCCGCATTGACGCTCGAAATCCCATGGCAGCCCAGCAAATTCCATCGGGAACTCGGGGTCTGCGGCTTGGGGCGCCCGGAAAGGGCATTCGCGGTCCGGCAAGGCTTTCTCTTCGAACGGCGCTTTTCGACCGGAAAAGCCCGGCGAAGCGCAGATATTCGAGGCGCTATGGGGCCGTTCGCGTCCAGTTTCCACAGTTTACCCTGGGCCGGGTCTGGAGCCGGGGCATGAATCCGGCTGGCTCACGTCATATCCCCGTGCTCGGCCGCGAGGCCATCGAGAAGCTTCGCCCCCGCGACGGCGGCGTCTATGTCGACGCCACCTTCGGGGCCGGCGGGTACAGCCGGGCCATCCTCGACGTCGAGGGAACCCGGGTGATCGGCATCGACCGCGACCGGACCGCCATTGCGGCCGGATTCGACCTGGTGGATCGATCGGGTGGCCGACTGACGTTGGTCGAGGACCGCTTCTCCCATCTCGCCGAAGTCTGCGCCGCACAGGGCATTTCCTCGGTCGATGGCGTGGTAATGGATGTCGGCGTGTCCTCGATGCAGCTCGACCAGGCCGAGCGCGGCTTCTCGTTTCGCCTCGGCGGCCCGCTCGACATGCGGATGGGCCATGACGGCCCGACCGCGGCTGACGTAATCGCCGTTGCCTCCGAGGCCGATCTCGCCAGGATCGTCTATATTTTCGGCGAAGAGCGTCATTCCCGTGCCGTCGCCAAGGCCATTGTGGCGGCGCGCAAGGAAGCGCCGGTTACAACCACCCGCGCGCTGGCGGACATCGTCTCCAGGGTGGTATGGGCGAAGCCGGGCGAAATCCATCCCGCCACCCGGACGTTCCAGGCCTTGCGGATTTTCGTCAACGAGGAACTCGACGAACTGTATCTGGCGCTCGCAGCCGCCGAGCGCGTGCTGAAGCCGGGGGGACGGCTGGTGGTGGTGTCGTTTCATTCGCTGGAAGACCGTATCGTCAAGACCTTCCTGGTCGAACGGGCTAAGGCCGGCGGCGGATCGCGGCATCTGCCGGAAGTGAACCAGGCGCCGCCGAGTTTTGTCATTTTGACCAAGCGCCCGATCACGGCCGGGGGCGACGAGGTGTCAGCCAACCCGCGCGCGCGGTCGGCCAAGCTCCGGGCCGCCGAGCGGACCGAAGCGGCCGCGCATGCCGCCCCGGCGTTGCCGGCCTGGCCTGTTCTGAACGACGTGATGAGGGGAGGCTGACCATGCGGATCATCCATCTCTTCGTGATCGCCGCCTTGGTGTTCGCCGCCGCCTATGTGTACCGGATCAAGATGGAGTCCACGGCGCGTACCGAGCGCGTGCTGCGGCTGAATGCGGAAATCCGCGAGCAGCGCGACGCCATCGCAGGCTTACGCGCGGAATGGGCCAGGCTCGGTGCGCCGCTGCGGCTGCAGGGCCTTGCCGACCGCCATCTGCCGCTGAAGCCGCTGGTCGCCACTCAATATGATTCATTGAAGAACCTGCCCGAGCGGCCGCCGCGCTTCTTCAAACCGGGCGACCCCGATCCGATCGGCGCGATGCTCGAGACCATCGATGCCGCGGCCGATGCCGCTACAGTTACGGGTTCGGTTCCGGCGCGGGAGGATCAGCGATGACCGTGTCGGCGCCGAGCACCCTCAGACCCGCCGAACCATGGCGGCAGCGGCTGATCCGCAGCCTGCTGTACGGGCGCAACGTCGACCGCGCCGCGAAGGCGCGCGCCCGCGTCGGATTTGCCATTCTGGCGTTTGTGGCGGTCTACGCCGTGATCGGCGGTCGGCTGGTCATGATCGCCGTCGGCGACAATCACGCCGCGCGCCGGACCGCGTCGCAGGACCGCATTGCCACGGCCAGGCCCGACATCGTCGACCGCAACGGCGAGGTACTCGCCACCGACGTCAAGTCGCCCAGCCTGTTCGGCGAGCCGCGACGCATTATCGACAAGGACGAGGCGATCGAGCTTCTCACCGCGACGCTGCCGGATCTCGACACCCGCGAAGTGCGTGAGCGGCTGTCGTCGAAAAAGGGCTTCGTCTGGCTGAAGCGCGAAATCACGCCGCAGCAGCAGCAAACCATTCATCGCCTCGGTATTCCCGGCATCGGCTTCCTGCGCGAGAACAAGCGGGTCTATCCTACCGGCGCCGAAGTCGCGCATCTGATCGGGCTGGTCAATATTGACAACCAGGGCATCGCCGGGATGGAGAAATGGCTCGACAACAACGGTCTGGCCGACCTGCACCGCGCCGGCTTCGCCACGGACCGGCTGCAGCGGCCGGTGGAACTGTCGGTCGATCTGCGCGTCGAACATGCGCTGCGGGACGAACTGCTCAAGGCGAAGGAAAAATACAAGGCCAAGGCGGCCTCCGGGCTGGTCTCCAACGTCAGGACCGGCGAGATCGTCGCGATGGTGTCGCTGCCCGACTTCGATCCGAACAATCCGAAGGAGGCGCACGATCCCGACCGCATCAATCGCCTGACTACCGGCGTCTACGAGATGGGCTCGACCTTCAAGGCGCTGACGCTGGCGATGGCCCTGGATTCCGGCAAGGCCAATCTCAACAGCCTGTACGACGCCCGCGGCGCGCTGCGATACGGCAAGTTCGCGATTAATGACACCCACCCGCTCGGCCGCTCCATCACGCTGTCGGAAGTCTTCACCTTCTCGTCGAACGTCGGCGCGGCGCGGATTGCGCTGTCGCAAGGCGTCGAGGCGCACAAGGCGTTCCTGCGCAAGATGGGTCAGCTCGACCGCCTGCGCACCGAACTGCCCGAGAGCACGTCGCCGATCGTGCCGAAGCGCTGGGGCGAACTCAACACCATCACCATCGCTTTTGGTCACGGCCTTTCAGTGGCGCCGCTGCAGGCGGTGATGGGCATCAACGCCGTCATCAACGGCGGCTACCTGATCCCGCCGACATTCCTCAAGCGGTCGGAAGAGGAGGCCAGGGCACTTTCGAAGAAGGTGGTGAGGTCAGAGACGAGCGACAAGATGCGCTATCTGATGCGCCTCAACGCCGAGATCGGAACGGCCAAGAAGGCCGATGTGAAGGGCTACTATATCGGCGGCAAGACCGGCACCTCGGAGAAGGTCGTCAACGGTCGATATTCGAAAAAGCAGGTGTTGAACTCGTTCACCGCGATCATGCCGGCCGACAATCCGCAGTATCAGATACTCATCATGCTGGACGAGCCGAAACCGCTGCCCGAGACCCACGGCTTTATCACCTCGGGCTGGAACGCAGTGCCGACCGGCGGCAAGGTGATCGCCCGCATTGGCCCGCTACTGGGCGTCGAGCCGCGGTTCGACCTGCCGCCGTCCGACCGCCTTATTCTTGCGGCATCCAGGGGAAGCCAGTAAGGCTCATCATTATTGTTGGCGACTCGAAGTTCCTGCAGTGGCTACCGCGAATTCCCCGGGAAAGTTCAGATCGATAAGCAGCTCGCCGGCCGGGCTGGAAGATACGGGAAGACAATGAGACTTCGCGACCTCTTCAGCGACGACGTCACGCTTTCCCCGCAGGCCGAAGCGGCCGTGGTTTCGGGCCTGGCGGCGGACAGCCGCGCGGTGAAGCCGGGCGACCTGTTCTTCGCGCTGGCCGGCAGCAAGACCGACGGCGCGCGCTTCATCGCGTCGGCGATTTCCGCGGGCGCGATGGCGATCGCCGGCGATAATCCGCCGAAGGGCGACATCGGCGTGCCGTTCGTCACGACGCCGAATCCGCGCCGCGCATTGGCACTTGCCGCGGCGAAGTTTTATCCGCGCCAGCCTCAAACCATCGCGGCGGTCACCGGCACCAGCGGCAAGACTTCGGTCGCCGCCTTCACGCGTCAGATCTGGCAGCGGCTCGGTCACGAATCGGCCAGCATCGGCACCATCGGTCTGGTGTCGCCGAAGCGCACCGTCTACGGATCGCTCACCACCCCGGATCCGATCGCGCTGCACCGTCAGCTCGACGAAATCGCCGGCGAAGGCGTCACCCATCTCGCGTTCGAGGCCTCGTCGCACGGGCTCGATCAATACCGGCTCGACGGCGTGCGCATCGCCGCCGGCGGCTTCACCAATCTCACGCGCGACCACATGGATTACCATCCCGACCTCGCGCATTATCTCAATGCCAAGCTACGCTTGTTTCGCGATCTGGTGGCGGCCGAAGGCGCCGCGGTGATCTCGGCGGATCATGACTGCTCACCGCAGGTGATCGATGCGGCGCGGGCGCGCAAGCTGCGAATCATCGCGGTGGGCCGCCAGGGCGACGGCGCCGGCGATGGCATTCGCCTGTCGGACGCCGACATCGATGGTTTCGCGCAGAAGTTGACGCTGGGACATCGAGGGCGGAAATATTCGGTGCGGCTGCCGCTGGTCGGCGAGTTCCAGATCGAGAATGCGCTGGTGGCCGCGGGGCTCGCGATCGGCACCGGCAGCGAGCCGAAAGCGGTCTTCGCCTCGCTCGAACTGCTGGAAGGGGCGAGGGGCCGGCTGGAGCGGGTCGCCGAGCGCAACGGCGCCCCCATATTCGTCGATTACGCACACAAGCCGGATGCATTGGCGAAAGCGCTGCAGGCGCTACGGCCTTACGCCAAACGCAAGCTGGTCGTGGTGTTCGGCGCCGGCGGTGACCGCGATGCCGGCAAGCGGCCCCTGATGGGCGCGATCGCCGCCGAGAATGCCGACAGCGTCATCGTCACCGACGACAATCCGCGCAGTGAAAATCCAGAGCTCATTCGCGCCGCGATCCTGGGCGCCGCAAAGGGCGCCAGGGAAATCGGCGACCGTAGCGAAGCGATCCGAACCGCGATATCGGCGCTGCAGCCGGGCGATGCGCTGCTGATCGCCGGCAAGGGGCACGAGACCGGGCAGATCGTCGGCAACAGCACCTTGCCGTTCAGCGATCATGACGCGGTTGACGCCGCGCTGGCGTCGAGGGTGGCATGAGCGTGGCTCCGCTGTGGACTTCTGGCGCGATGGCGCAGGCGATGCGGGCGCAGGCCAATGGCGCGTTGCCGGAAGCGGTCAGCGGCCTCTCCATCGACACCCGCACCATCGCGCCGGGCGAGGCCTACTTCGCGATCAAGGGCGACGTCCATGACGGCCATGATTTTGTCGCCGCCGCCCTGAAGGCCGGCGCGGCACTGGCGGTGGTCGAACGTATCAAGCGCGACAAATTCGCGCCCGACGCGCCGCTGCTGGTGGTGGACGACGTGCTCGCCGCCCTGGTCGAATTGGGGATTGCGTCGCGTGCGCGTCTCACCGCGCAGGTGATCGCGATCACCGGCTCGGTCGGCAAGACGTCGACCAAGGAGGCGCTGTGGCGGGTGCTCGGCGCGCAAGGCGAGGCCCACGCCTCGGCGGCGTCGTTCAACAACCATTGGGGTGTGCCTCTGTCGCTGGCGCGCTGCCCGGCCTCGGCCAAATTTGCGGTGTTCGAGATCGGCATGAATCACGCCGGCGAAATCGACACGCTGGTCAGGATGGTGCGGCCGCAGATCGCCGTCATCACCACGGTGGAACCGGTGCATCTGGAGTTCTTCTCCGGCATCGAGGCAATTGCCGACGCCAAGGCGGAAATCTTTGCGGGCGTGGAGCCCGGGGGCGCGGTGGTGTTGAACCGAGACAATGCTCAGTTTGACAGACTGCAGCGCCGCGCCAAAGAACTCGGCATCTCCCGCATTTTTTCGTTCGGCGTCGACAGCCAGGCTGATGCACGGCTGATCGACGTCTCGCTGCATCCGGACCGTTCCGCCGTACATGCCGACATCCTCGGCCATGACGTCACTTACAAGCTCGGCGTGCCCGGCCGCCACATGGCGATGAATTCGCTGGCGGTGCTGGCAGCCGCCTCGCTCGCCGGCGCCGATCTGGCGCTGGCGGCGCTGTCGCTGTCGCAGATCGAGCCGGCGGTGGGTCGCGGCGCCCGGCGCGCGCTCCTGATCGGCCATGGCGAAGCGACGCTGATCGACGAAAGCTATAACGCCAATCCGGCGTCGATGGCGGCGGCACTGAGCGTGCTCGGCAGCGCTCCGGTCGGACCGCACGGCCGGCGCATCGCGGTGCTCGGCGACATGCTCGAACTGGGTCCAACCGGCCCGGCGCTGCATCGCGAACTGAGTGAGGCGATCAAGGCCAATCACGTCGATCTGGTGTATTGTTGCGGTCCGCTGATGCGCAACTTGTGGGACGCGCTCTCCGCGGGTAAACGGGGCGGCTATGCCGAGAATTCGCTCGGTCTCGAGGCGCAGGCGGTTGCCGCGATTCGCGCCGGCGACGCGGTCATGATCAAGGGATCGCTCGGCTCCAAGATGAAAACGATTGTCACCGCGCTCGAAAGGCGCTTTCCCGGCAAGGCCGCGCACGACGAAGCCGCGGTGTAGGGCGGATTGCATGTTTTATTGGTTGCTTGATCTTTCCAACACGGTCCCTGGTTTGGGCGTGTTCCGCACATTTCTGAACGTGTTTCGCTACATCACCTTTCGCACTGGCGGAGCGATGGTGACCGGCGCCCTGTTCGTTTTTCTGTTCGGCCCGTGGATCATCGATCACCTGCGGCTGCGCCAGGGCAAGGGCCAGCCGATCCGCACCGACGGTCCGCAATCGCATCTCATCAGCAAGAAGGGCACGCCGACCATGGGCGGGCTGATGATTCTTTCCGGCGTGGTGGTCTCGACCGTGCTGTGGGCCAATCCGCTCAATCCCTATGTCTGGATCGTGCTGGCGGTGACGCTCGGATTCGGCTTTGTCGGCTTCTACGACGACTATCTGAAGGTGACGCAACAGTCGCATGGCGGCTTCGCTGGCAAGATCCGGCTTCTGATCGAGGCGGTGATCGCGCTCGCCGCATGCTACGCGCTGACCCGGCTCGGCCGCGATCCGTTCTCGACCTCGCTGGTGATTCCCTTCTTCAAGGACGTGGCGCTGAATCTGGGCGTGTTCTTCGTGCTGTTCGGCGCCTTTGTCATGGTCGGCGCCGGCAACGCGGTCAACCTGACCGACGGTCTCGACGGCCTTGCCATCGTGCCGGTCATGATCGCGGCGGCGAGTTTCGGGATGATCGCCTACCTGACCGGCAACGCGGTGTTCTCGGATTACCTGCAGATCAATTATGTCGCCGGCACCGGCGAGCTTGCGGTGCTGTGCGGCGCGGTGCTCGGCGCGGGGCTGGGATTCCTTTGGTTCAACGCGCCGCCGGCGTCGATCTTCATGGGCGACACCGGTTCGCTCGCGCTCGGCGGCATGCTCGGTGCGACCGCGGTCGCAGTCAAGCACGAGATCGTGCTGGCGGTGATCGGCGGGCTGTTCGTGCTGGAAGCGGTCTCGGTGATCGTGCAGGTAGTTTCGTTCAAACTGACCGGCAAGCGCGTGTTCCGGATGGCGCCGCTGCATCACCATTTCGAGCAGAAGGGCTGGACCGAACCGCAGATCGTGATCCGGTTCTGGATCATCTCGGTGATGCTGGCGCTGGCCGGCCTCTCCACGCTGAAGCTGCGGTGATCCGTTGATCCCCGTCACCTCCTTCGCAGGCAGGACGGTTGCGGTGTTCGGCCTCGGCGGCTCCGGGCTGGCGAGCTGCCACGCGCTGAAGGCGGGCGGGGCGGAAGTGATTGCCGGCGATGACAGCGCCGACAATATCGTCAAGGCGGTACAGGCCGGCTTTATCACGGCCGACCTGCGCAAGGTGTCGTGGGCGAATTTCGCGGCCCTGGTGCTGACACCCGGCGCTCCGCTCACCCATCCGCAACCGCACTGGTCGGTGCTGATGGCGCGCGAGGCCGGCGTCGAGGTGATCGGCGATATCGAATTGTTCTGCCGCGAGCGGCGGCGTCATGCGCCGGACGCGCCGTTCGTCGCCATCACCGGCACCAACGGCAAATCGACCACCACCGCGTTGATCGCGCATCTGATGCGCTTCGCCGGTTACGACACCCAGATGGGCGGCAATATCGGCACCGCGATCCTGTCGCTGGAGCCGCCGCGGATGGGGCGGGTCCACGTCATCGAGATGTCGTCGTACCAGATCGACCTCACCCCGAGCCTCGATCCCAGCGTCGGCATCCTGCTCAATGTCAGCGAGGACCATATCGACCGCCACGGCACGCTCGAGCATTATGCCGCGGTGAAGGAGCGGCTGGTCGCGGGCGTGCAGCAGCAGGGCACCGCGATCGTCGGCGTCGATGACGGCTGGAGCCGCAACACCGCCGACCGGATCGAGCAGGCGGGCCAGCGGGTGGTTCGCATCTCCGTGAAAAACCCGCTGCCGGACGGCGTCTATGTCGAGCGCGATATCATCCTGCGGGCCGCCGGCGGCGCGCGCAGCGAGATCGCGCGGATCGGCGGCATCGGCTCGCTGCGCGGGGCGCACAACGCGCAGAATGCCGCCTGCGCCGCCGCTTGCGCGCTGGCGCTGGGTGTCTCCCTTGAGGTCCTGCAAAACGGCTTGCGCAGCTTTCCCGGCCTCGCCCACCGCATGGAACAGGTCGGCCGCCGCGGCAACGTGCTGTTCGTCAACGATTCCAAGGGCACCAATGCCGACGCCGCGGCGCATGCGCTGTCGTCCTTTGCCGACATCTTCTGGATCGCCGGCGGCAAACCCAAACTGGGCGGCATCACCGGTCTTACCGAATATTTCCCGCGCATCCGCAAGGCCTATTTGATCGGCGAAGCCGCGCCGGAATTTTCCGGCACGCTCGGCGAACAGGTGCCACACGAGATCAGCGAAACCCTGGAAGTCGCCGTCGCCAGCGCCGCGCGCGATGCGGAAGCCTCCGGCCTCGCCGATCCGGTTGTGCTGCTGTCGCCGGCCTGCGCGTCGTTCGACCAGTACCGCAACTTTGAAATTCGCGGGTCCCGGTTCCGCGACCTCGTCACCGCGCTGCCGGGCGTCAAGCCGGTGGTGTGAGGGGGGACGGCGCAGTCCCACAGCCGTCGTCGCCTGCGAAAGCGGTCGATCTATCGCGTGAACCCGGAGTGGTCGGCGGACGTCCGCTTTGGTGCGCATTCCGGACGTAAGCCAGGCATCCTGTGAGGTCCGAAAAGTGCCACAAGCGGTCATTTCTCGGCAGGTCACTTAACTAAGCGGTGGCATCCGATGACGGTGAAGCGGGCGATCGCGGCGACCGCCTGACGCATTGCTGACGAAAAAAGCTGGCCGCAGGGGCCGGGCTGAACCAAAGTCTGTTGCACGAGAGGAGAACTACCCTTCGCGTGGCGGCGGCTGGACCATCTCGGCGAGCGGTTTTCAATTGTAGAAGAACTAGCTAGGGCCGCCGCAGGATCGCGGACGGGGCGACGGCACCGTGGTTCGTCTGTCAGCCCCCGGGGCCGTCCCTCATGATGTAGCCCATCAGGTCGCCTACGTTGTGCTCCAAATCCCGGATGATGTCCTTGACGACGTCTCCGATCGAGATCACGCCCACGACCTTGCCCGCGTCCATCACTGGCAGATGGCGAAAACCGCGCGCAGCCATCATTGCCATGCAGCCTTCCAGCCGATCGTCCGGCTTGACCGTCACCGGGTTGCCCGTCATCACTTGGCCCACCGGCGTCTGCTTCGCATCGAGCCCGGGCAGCAGCACTTTGATGGCGCAGTCACCCTGGGTCACGATACCGACCAGCACGTCGTCGTCGATTACCAGGACCGACCGGACCCGGTTTTCGCGCATCTGGCACAGGGCTTCGACGACCATGTCGCCGGAACGAACATGGATCAGGGCGCTACTCTTCTGGGCCAGAGCGCTTCTTACTGTGCTCATCGATCTCCTCTCGTGGGCCCTGTCCTACCCCGTCTTGATGGCCCGCATTGAAGGTTAGTCAAAATATTTTGCCTTGTCAGCACTGCGCCGATGTCGCCGGCGAAGCCTGCCACCTATCCCGACAGCGGGATTTTCACCGCCTCGATGGCGCGGCGTTGCGCGACCTGGTTACGGCGCTGGGGGCGTGAAGCCGGTGGTGTGAGGGCAGGTGGGCTACATCCGTGTCCCGGACGCGGTGCAGCGTCCTTCACGCTGCTCCGCAGAGCCGGGACCCACGGCACCGACACCGCCGCATGGGCCCCGGCTTGGAAGCGCACTACGCCGCGAGCGCGGCGCATTGCGCAGCATCCGGGGCACGAGACCGGCCTCACCATTCAAAACATTTCCATCCCATTAACCCCTTGATAACCATCCTCCGCCACCAATGGGCAAACCCCTGTCTTTGGGAACGCCCATGATCTCCCGCGAACAACGCACCCCGCTTTCCGAATGGTGGTGGACGGTCGACCGCCTGCTGCTGGCCGCGATCATCGCGCTGATGCTGGGCGGCGTGATCCTGTCGCTGGCGGCCAGCCCGCCGGTGGCGACCAGGATCGGGCTCGATCCGTTCCACTTCTTCAACCGCCATGTGCTGTTTCTGCTGCCGTGTTTCATCGTGCTGATCGGCGTGTCCTTCCTGTCGCCGCGGCAGATCCGGCGCGCCGCGCTGGTCGTGTTCGCGGTTTCGGTCGTGCTGATCGTGGCGACGCTGCTGATGGGACCCGAGGTCAAGGGTTCGCGGCGCTGGATAACCTTGCTCGGCGTCAACATCCAGGCTTCCGAATCCGCCAAGCCCGCCTTCGTGGTACTGGCGGCGTGGCTGTTCGCGGAATCGGCGCGGCGGCCGGAAATGCCGGCGACCTCGATCGCATTGGGGCTGCTGCTGACGCTGGTGGCGCTATTGGTGCTGCAGCCCGATTTCGGCCAGACCCTGTTGATCCTGATGGTATGGGGTGCGCTGTTCTTCATCGCGGGCATGCGGATGATCTGGGTGGCGGGGCTCGCGGCCGCCGCGGGCGCCGGGCTGTTCGGGGCCTATCTGCTGGTGCCGCACGTCGCTTTCCGCATCAAGCGCTTCATGAATCCCGGTACGGGTGACACCTTCCAGGTCGATACCGCGATGGAAGCCTTCGCCAACGGCGGCTGGTTCGGACTTGGCCCGGGCGAGGGCATCGCCAAGCGCAGCCTGCCGGACAGCCATACTGACTTCGTATTCGCAGTCGCGGCGGAGGAATTCGGCATCATCCTGTGCCTGGCGCTGCTGGCGCTGTTCGCGTTTGTGGTGATCCGCACGCTGGCGCGCGCCTATGCCACCGAGGACCTGTTCTCGCGGTTCGCGGCTTCCGGCCTCGCCATCCTGTTCGGGGCGCAGGCCGCGATCAACATGTCGGTCAATCTGCAGCTGATACCGGCCAAGGGCATGACCCTGCCGTTCATTTCCTATGGCGGTTCGTCGATCATTTCGCTGGCCTACAGCGTCGGCATGATGCTGGCGCTGACCAGGCTGCGACCGCGCACCGAGATGGAATCGATCGGCGACGCCAACGCCGCGCCGACCTACGCGTGATGACGAACGCGACTTTGTCGGCTATTTGAAGCCATGGACAATTCATCGCCCCTCATTCTGCTGGCCGCCGGCGGCACCGGCGGCCATCTGTTTCCCGCCGAGGCGCTTGGCGTCGAACTGATCCGGCGCGGGTTTCGCGTGCGGCTCGCCACCGACTCCCGCGCGCTGCGCTACAGCGGCCTGTTCACCAAGGACACCATCGACGTGGTGCCGAGCGAGACCGTGCGCGGCCGCTCGCCATGGTCGCTGGCCCGCACCGGCATGCTGCTCGCCGCCGGCACCGCGGTGTCGCTCAATCTGATGCGGCGACTGAAGCCTGCGGCCGTGGTCGGCTTCGGAGGTTATCCGACATTGCCGCCGCTGCTGGCCGCCAGATTGTTCGGCGTGCCCGCCATCATTCACGAGGCCAATGCGGTGCTCGGTCGCGCCAACCGCTTTCTGTCGAGCCGCGTCAGCGCGATCGCGACCTCGCTGCCCGGCGTGCTCGATCGCGATCCTGAGCTGGCCGGCAAGACCACCACCGTCGGCACACCGATGCGCCCGGCGATCCTCGCGGAGGCGAAGGTGAAATTTGCTTCGCCGGACGCGACCGGCCCGCTTCGCCTGCTCGTGGTCGGCGGCAGCCAGGGCGCGCGGGTGATGGCCGACATCGTGCCCGGCGCGATCGAGCGGCTGCCGCCGGCGCTGTGGAGCCGGCTGATCCTCACCCAGCAGGTGCGCGAAGAAGACTTGGCGCGGGTCCGCGCGGTGTATGACCGGCTCAAGATATCAGCCGAACTGGCGCCGTTCTTCACCGATTTGCCGGCGCGGCTGGCATCGAACCATCTGGTGATCTCGCGTTCCGGCGCCGGCACGGTGGCCGAACTCGCCGCCATCGGCAGGCCCTCGATCCTGGTGCCGCTGCCCGGCTCGATCGATCAGGATCAGTTCGCCAATGCCGGCGTGCTGGAGCAGGCGAACGGCGCGATTCGAATCGGGCAGGCGGATTTCACGGCCGACCGGCTCGCCGCGGAAATCTCGGCACTCGCCGCCGAGCCGGATCGGCTGACCGCGATGGCCGCCAGCGCTCGCACCGTGGGCCGGCTGGACGCGGCCGAACGGCTGGCCGATCTGGTGGCGAAAGTCGCCGGAATCTAGGTCAAAGAGTTCGAATTCAGCTATTTTAGCGTCATGGCCGGGCTTGTCCCGGCCATCCACGTCTTGCATGAAGTGACGGAGATTCGTTGATGCCCGGGACAAGCCCGGGCATGACGGGAAAAGACGGAACCACCTCATGAGACTGCCGCGCGAAATCGGACCCATCCACTTCGTTGGGATCGGCGGCATCGGCATGAGCGGCATCGCCGAGGTGCTGAGCAATCTCGGCTATACCGTACAGGGCTCCGACGCTTCCGAGGGCGCCAATGTCAACCGGCTGCGCGACAAGGGCATCAAGATCTCGGTCGGCCACAAGGCCGAGAACGTCGCCGGCGCCGATGTGCTCGTGGTGTCGACCGCGATCAGGCGCGATAATCCGGAACTGATGGCGGCGCGGGCGCAGCGCATCCCGGTGGTGCGCCGCGCCGAAATGCTGGCCGAACTGATGCGGCTGAAAAGCTGCGTCGCCATCGCCGGCACGCATGGCAAGACCACGACCACCTCGATGGTCGCAGCCCTGCTCGACGCCGGCGATCTCGATCCGACCGTGATCAATGGCGGCATCATCAATGCCTACGGCACCAACGCCCGGCTGGGAGCCGGCGAGTGGATGGTGGTGGAGGCCGACGAGAGCGACGGCACGTTCTTGAAGTTGCCTGCCGACGTCGCCATCGTCACCAATGTCGATCCGGAGCATCTCGACCACTTCGGGACATTCGAGGCGGTGCAGGACGCGTTCCGCCATTTCGTCGAGAACGTGCCGTTCTACGGGTTTGCCGTGATGTGCATCGACCATCCGGTGGTGCAGAGCATCGTCGGCAAGATCGAGGATCGCCGCATCATCACCTATGGCGAAAATCCCCAGGCCGACGCGCGGCTGGTCGATCTCGTCCCGTCCGGCGGCGGCTCGAAATTCAAGGTCGCGTTCCGCGATCGCAAGGCGGGTACCTCGCACGAAATCGCCGACCTGGTGCTGCCGATGCCCGGCCGGCATAACGCGCTCAATGCCACGTCGGCGATCGCGGTGGCGCACGAACTCGGATTGTCCGACGACACCATCCGCAAGGCGCTCGCCGGCTTCGGCGGCGTGCGGCGGCGTTTCACCAAAACCGGCGAATGGAACGGCGTCACCATCATCGACGATTACGGCCATCACCCGGTCGAGATCGCGGCGGTGCTGAAGGCGGCGCGGGAATCCACCGGCGGTCGGATCATCGCCGTGGTGCAGCCGCATCGCTTTACCCGGCTGCAGTCGCTGTTCGAGGAATTCTGCACCTGCTTCAACGATGCCGACACCGTGGTCGTTGCCGAAGTCTATCCGGCCGGCGAGGCGCCGATATCGGGCATCGACCGCGATCATTTTGTTTTGGGCCTGCGCGCCCATGGCCATCGCCAAGTCATTCCGCTGCCGAGTTCCACCGATCTTGCCGGGGTAGTCGCCGGGGTCGCGAAGACGGGCGACTATGTCGTGTGCCTCGGCGCCGGCAACATCACGCAATGGGCCTATGCGCTGCCCGGCGAATTGAAGGCGCTGGGGTGATGTGCTCGCCGGAGGCTGCAATATCCATCAACTGGTCATGGCCGGGCCTGTCCCGGCCATCCACGTCTTTACTGTGTGAAAGTCGGATAGGGGTCGTCCCAATCCGGGTTAGCTGCGAGAATCGTTCGGACCTTCCATGCGCGCGGCCAATGCTTGATGTTGTGCTCGCGCTGGATGTCGTCGCGGATGTCGTCGAACCTTTCGAAATAGACCAGCCGTTTCAATCCATATCGTTTGGTGAAGCCATCCACGAATCCGGAGCGATGCTCAAACACTCGACGCACACGGTCGTTCGTTACCCCGACGTACAGGATGCCGTTCGGGCGATTGGTCAGAATGTAAACGTATCCACCTGCCGTGCGGAAATTCTGCAAGACGTGGATGGCCGGGACAAGCCCGGCCATGACGAATTGAGAGAATTTGCATGACCTTTCCCGACGTCACGCCGGAACTGAAAGCCGCGATGCCTGGCTTGCGCGGGCGGCTATTGGCGAACCAGTCGCTGGCCGAACTGACCTGGTTTCGGGTCGGCGGCCCGGCGCAGGTGCTGTTCACGCCGGCGGACGAGGACGATCTCGCCTATTTCCTTTCGCATTTGTCGAATGATCTTGCAGTCCATGTCGTCGGCGTCGGTTCCAACCTGATCGTGCGTGATGGCGGCATCCCGGGCGTCGTGATCCGGCTCGGCCCGCGCGGGTTCGGCGAGACCGGCTCCGAGGGCGATGTCGTCAGCGCCGGGGCTGCCGCGCTCGACAAGCGCGTCGCCGAGACGGCGGCCGCGGCCAACATCGGCGGGCTGGAATTCTATTCCGGCATCCCCGGCACCGTCGGTGGCGCGCTGCGCATGAACGCCGGCGCCAACGGGGCGGAGACCAGGGATGTGCTGATCGAGGCTGTCGGCATCGGCCGCGATGGAAAAAGACACACGTTCGGCAATGCGGACATGAAATTCGTCTATCGCAGCAGCGGCGTCGATCCTTCCATCATATTCACATCAGCGCGTTTTCGCGGGACCATCACGGCGCCCGATGCGATCCGCGCGCGGATGAGCGAGGTACAGACCCACCGCGAAACCGCGCAGCCGATCCGCGAAAAGACCGGCGGATCGACGTTCCGGAATCCGCCCGGCCACAGCGCCTGGCAGTTGATCGACGCGGCGGGCTGCCGGGGCTTGCGCGTCGGCGGCGCCCAGGTTTCGGAAATGCACTGCAATTTCCTGATCAACACCGGTGCGGCGACCGGCCACGATATCGAAATCCTTGGCGAAACCGTGCGCGCGCGGGTGAAGGAAAATTCCGGAATTGAGCTACACTGGGAAATCAAGCGGATCGGAATCGAGCCAAGCTGATGCGGACGACCATTCTTTTCGGCGGCACCAACAAGGAGCGGCTGGTGTCGGTCGCCTCCGCCCAGGCGCTGCATCTGGCACTGCCTGAAGCCGACCTGTGGTTCTGGGATGTCGACGATACCGTGCATGAGGTTCGTGCCGAGGCGTTGCTTGGCCATGCCCGGCCGTTCGAGGATGACTTCAAGCCGGGAAGTCACGGCGTCGGGCTCGAGCAGGCGCTCGATAACGCAAGTACCGAGGGCCGCGTGCTGGTGCTGGGCCTGCACGGCGGCAGGGCGGAGAATGGCGAACTGCAGGCGATGTGCGAAATGCGCGGCATTCCGTTCACCGGCTCGGGTTCGGCGTCGTCGCATCTGGCCTTCGACAAGGTAGCTGCGAAGCGCTTCGCGGCGATCGCCGGGATCCAAGCGCCGGCCGGCGTGGCGCTGGGAGATATCGACGCGGCGTTTGCCGAATACGGCAAGCTGATTGCAAAACCGGCACGCGACGGTTCGAGCTACGGGCTGATTTTCGTCAACGCGAAGCAGGACCTCGCGGCCGTTCGCGACGCAGCCAGGACCGAAGACTATCTGATCGAGCCGTTCGTTGCGGGTGTGGAAGCGACCTGCGGTGTGCAGGAGCAGCTGGACGGCTCGGTCACGGCGCTGCCGCCGATCGAGATCGTTCCGGCCGAGGGCAGCTTCGACTATACCGCCAAATACCTGCTCAAATCGACGCAGGAGATCTGCCCCGGGCGCTTTACACCTGACATCACGGCGCAAATCAAGGAGGCGGCGCTCAAGGCGCACAAAGCGCTGTCGTGCAGCGGCTATTCCCGTTCGGACTTTATCGTGTCGGCAGCGGGACCGATCTTCCTCGAAACCAATACGCTGCCGGGTCTGACCAAAGCCTCGCTCTATCCGAAGGCGCTGAAGGCGCAAGGCATCGGGTTTGCCGACTTTCTGCACGATCAGGTCGCGTTGGCGACAAGGCGCACGCAGAAGTAGATGCTTTCTCGGAACATGCTCCAAGGGAACAAGGTCGAGCGATGGTTCGGCCGGTTCCATTGATAAGAATGTTACGATTGTCAGGCAAAGTACTCAGAAGGCGGCTCAAATCACGCCCCCTCTGCACCGGGTTTACACTTTGTTTACCAGGAAGTCCGAAGGTCAACGCTGGCGGCGCATGTGGCGCTTGGCTGCCGGACGTGAGCTGTTGCGGATTTCCGCTTCGACAACGCATCGAGGGTACAAGTGGCCTCTTCCGCGTTGAGGTCAACACCCGGTCCGGCATGACCAGGACGTCACGTGTACCAGAACCCGCAAGCGTTGCGGGCAACATTTGACGAGCTCGTGCAATGGATGGTGCAGGACGCCTCGCTCGATCGCTGAGATCGCTGGGGCCCCAGGCTGACCTGAAAGCTGCCGCCATTGGCGTGGTCGTGCTGTTGCGCGCGCGGCTGGGCTTGCCGCGGGCTGCCAAACCGCGCCTGGAGCGCGAACCGCCGCACCGTTTGATTGCATTCCTCGAGCGTTACCTTCCCAATCGCGCCGGCGTCGCCGCCACCGTGCTGCTGCTGCTCGGCAGTGCCGGCTTCGGCGTAGTCAAGGGCGGGCACCTTGACGCATTCACCTCGGCGCTGAGCGATACCCGCAATGCGATCGCCAATTCCGCCGGTTTCCGGATCACGGCGGTCGCCATCAATGGCCGCAAGCAACTGACCCAGGACGAGGTGCTCGCGATCGGCGGCGTCAACGGCCGCTCTTCGCTATTGTTCCTCGACGCTGCCACCGTGCGCGACAAGCTCAAGGCCAATCCCTGGATCGGCGAAGCGACGGTACTGAAACTTTATCCGGGCCAGCTCCAGATCGATATCGTCGAACGCTCGGCCTTCGCGCTCTGGCAGCATGACGGACGCCTGGCGGTGATTGCCGATGATGGCGCGGTGCTCGAGCCCTATTTGTCGCGCCGTTTCATTTCGCTGCCGCTGGTGGTCGGCAAGGGCGCCGAAACCCGCGCACGGGATTTCCTCGCGCTGCTCGATCGCTATCCGCAGGTGAAGACCCTGACCAAGGCCGCGATTTTCATCGGCGAACGGCGCTGGAACCTGCGCCTCAAGGACGGCCTCGACATAAGGCTGCCCGAACACGACGTCGGCAACGCGCTGGCGGCGCTGTCGAAATTCGACAAGGAAGACCGGTTGTTCTCGCGCGACATCGTCGCGGTCGACATGCGCCTGCCGGACCGGTTGACCGTGCAGCTGTCGGAAGACGCGGCCAAGGCCCGCGAAGAACTGTTCAAGGAAAAGAAGCCGAAGAAGAAGGCCGGTGACGCATGACCGGCCTCGATCGCCACCAGACGCCGAAGACGCGCCCGATGCCGCAGAAGCGCACCGCGCTGGTAGCTTCGCTCGATATCGGCACCAGCAAGATCGCTTGCATGATCGCGCGGTTGAAGCCGTGCCCGCCGAACGACGCCTTGCGCGGCCGCAGCCATGCCGTCGAATTGATCGGCTACAGCCAGATTCAGTCGCGCGGCGTCAAGGCCGGTGCGGTGGTCGATCTCGCCGAATGCGAGCAGGCGGTGCGCCAGGCGGTGGCGCTGGCCGAACGGATGGCCAAGGTCCGGGTCGAGTCCGTGCTGCTCTCGGTATCGGGCGGCCGGCTGCAGGGTCAATTGATCGAAGCCGCGGCCGACATTAAGGGCGGCGCAGTCACGGCGGCCGACGTTACCCGCATCACCTCCGCCGGCATGCGCCACGCCACCGGCGAGGGCCGCACCGTGCTGCATGCCTTGCCGGTCGGTTACGCGCTGGACGGCGTCAAGGGCATCCGCGACCCCAGAGGCATGGTGGCGCGGCAGTTCGGCGTCGATATGAACGTGGTCACCGCGGATGCCACGGCCGCCAAGAACCTGATGCTGGTGGTCGAGCGCTGCCATCTCAACGTCGAAGCCATGGCGGCGAGTCCTTATGTCGCAGGCCTCTCGGTCTTGACCGATGACGAAGCCGATATCGGCGCCGCCGTGGTCGAGATGGGGGCCGGCACCACCACCATTGCGACCTACGCCGGCGGGCGTTTCGTACATGCCAGCGGATTTGCGGTGGGCGGGCACCACATCACCATGGATCTGGCGCGGGGCCTGTCGGCATGCATTGCGGATGCCGAGCGAATCAAGACGTTATATGGCACCGTGCTGACCGGCGGGTCCGACGCGCGCGAGTTGATGTCGGTGCCCGCAGCCGGCGACAACGAGCGGGACGCTCCGCAGATCGTGTCCCGCGCCACGATCGCGAACATCGTCCGGCAGCGCGCCGAGGAGATTTTTGAAATGGTCAGGGACCGGCTCGCGGATTCCCCATTTGCGGCAGAGCCGAGGGCGCGAGTGGTCTTGAGCGGTGGCGCTTCGCAGCTCACCGGCGTTCCCGAACTGGCGACCCAGATTCTCGGCCGGCCGGTGCGCATCGGCCGCCCGCTCGGCTTCGGCCGGTTGCCCAGCGAGGCCAAGAGCGCGTCGTTCGCGGTTCCTTCGGGTCTGCTGGTCTATCCGCAATACGCCCATCTGGAACATGTCGAACCGCGGCATACGCGGCAGCTCAGGACAGGGACTGACGGTTATCTCGGAAAGGTCGGACGATGGCTTCGCGAGGGCTTCTGATGAATCTTTTCCGCACCCTTCGGCATTTACCAACTCCCGCGGCCGCCGGCCGGGGCGAACCAACGCGCGCGTCGTAATCGAGAGGCAAACATGGCACTCAATCTTACCCCCCCTGACATCAGCGAACTGAAACCGCGGATCACCGTCTTCGGCGTCGGTGGAGCTGGCGGCAATGCCGTCAACAACATGATCACCGCCGGGCTTCAGGGGGTCGATTTCGTCGTCGGCAACACCGACGCGCAGGCCCTGACCATGTCGAAGGCCCAGCGCATCGTGCAGATGGGCACCCAGGTCACCCAAGGCCTCGGCGCCGGATCTCAGCCGGACGTCGGCGCGGCCGCGGCCCAGGAAGTCATCGACGAAATCCGCGATCACCTCTCCGGCGCCAACATGGTGTTCGTCACCGCCGGCATGGGCGGCGGCACCGGCACCGGAGCCGCACCGGTTATCGCCAAGACCGCGCGCGACATGGGCATCCTCACCGTCGGCGTCGTGACCAAGCCGTTCCACTTCGAAGGCCAGCGCCGCATGCGCACCGCCGAGTGATCATCCCGAACCAGAATCTGTTCCGGGTCGCCAACGAGAAGACCACCTTCGCCGACGCCTTCGCGATGGCCGACCAGGTGCTCTATTCGGGCGTCGCCTGCATCACCGACCTGATGGTGAAGGAAGGTCTTATCAATCTCGACTTCGCCGACGTTCGCGCTGTGATGCGCGAGATGGGCAAGGCGATGATGGGCACCGGCGAGGCGACCGGCGAGAAGCGTGCGCTGACCGCGGCCGAGGCCGCGATCGCCAATCCGCTGATCGACGATTCCTCGATGAAGGGCGCCCGTGGCCTGCTGATCTCGATCACCGGCGGCAAGGATCTGACCCTGTTCGAGGTTGACGAAGCCGCCACCCGGATCCGCGAGGAAGTCGACCAGGACGCCAACATCATCGTCGGCGCCACCTTCGACGAGAGCCTTGATGGCATCATCCGCGTCTCCGTCGTCGCAACCGGCATCGAGCAGGCGCTGATCTCGCGCAACGCGGGCACGCCGGCTCCGGCCGTGACCAACGCGGTGGCTCCGGCGGTTTCCGCGCCAGACACCCGTCTGGCCGACCTGACAGCGCGGCTGCGCGCCGACAATGCCCGAATGGCCGAACGCGCCCAGAAGGGCGAAGCCGCCAGCCCGGCGGCGGCGGCTCCTGCTGCGCCGCAGCGCGCTTCGAACAGCGTCGAACGCGCGGCGCTGGCCGCGATCGCCGCGGCGGTCGCCCCGGAAGCCCCGCAGGTTGCGTCGGCGCCGCTGCAGCCGGCGTCGTATGGCGACGTCACGGTTCGCCCGATCGCCCAGAAGCCGTCACTGTTCCCGGATCATGACGTCGCGCGAATCGAGACCCCGGAGCCGGCGACGCCCGAGACCTTCATCCCGCAGGCCGCCGAGCGCCCCCCGGTTCGTGCGCCGAGGATGCCGAAGTTCGAGGACCTGCCGATGCCGGCCCAGAACGAGATCCGCCAAGCCCGCGGCGAAACCGAGGAGGAGCATCCGCAGAAGACCCGGATATCGCTGCTTCAGCGCCTCGCCAATGTCGGTCTCGGCCGTCGCGACGAAGAGACCGAGCCGCCGATCGCGGCCCGCGCCTCCGGTCCGTCCATGCCAACCATGCCGCCGCTGCCGGAACGCAAGCCGCAGCGTTCGGTAGCGCAGCAAATCGCGTCGCATGATCCGGTATCCGAATATGCCCGGCGGCCGGCGCCGCAGGGATTGGATGTCCACGGTCGCCCCGCACCTGTTGCCGCGGCGCCACAGGGCGACGATCATTTGGACATCCCGGCCTTCCTGCGCCGGCAGTCCAACTGAAGTTCGTTACAATTATCACGACGGGAAAGGTCCCGGCTGCATCAGCCGGGACCTTTGTTTTTCGCCCGCGGCGGATTCAAGCGTTAAACCCAAGCATCTGATATTTAATCATTAATTTCGAATTTCGTGGCCCGATTGCAGGGCCGGAACTGCCCTCGACCGTGCCGCAATTGGATAAACCTTTGGCGTGAATGCGGCCAAGATAGGGTAACAATCGGTAAAAAAGCGTGAGTTGGCGCTGTTTGAGGCTGTGACTATGGTTTGCCATGACTTGGGGAAACTAAAGGTGAGTCGACTGACATAAGTCATTCGAGTCCCTTGGTAAGTCGGGCAGTGGGCAGTTTAGAATGAAATTTAGCCGGCAAACTACGCTTCGGTCGCAAGCCACTGTGACGGGCGTCGGCGTCCACTCTGGTTTACCCGTTAATCTCACCCTTGGACCTGCACCCGTCGATGCGGGTTTTATTTTCGTCCGTACCGGCCTCGATGGCTGCGACCGCGAGGTTCAGGCGTCCGCCGAATCCGTGATCGCCACCGAATTCGCGACCACGCTGGGCGACCGCGACGGCCCGCTGGTTTCGACAGCCGAGCATGTGCTCGCCGCGCTGCGGGGCATGGGCGTCGATAACGCCATCATCGAGGTCGATGGCCCGGAAGTTCCGATCATGGACGGCAGCGCCGCGGCTTTCGTCGCCGCGATCGATCAGGCCGGTATTGTGACACAGCAAGCGTCGCGCCGCCTCATCCAGGTGCTGAAGCCGGTGCAGGTCAGAATGGGCGATTCGTTCGGCGAGTTGCGTCCCCATGCCGCCGGCTTCCGCGTCGAGGTGGAAATCGATTTCGCCAATCCGGTGATCGGCCGCCAGAGCTACATGCTGGATCTCGATCCCGAAAGGTTCCGCCGCGAGATTTGCCGCGCCCGCACTTTCGGATGCATGAACGACGTGGCGCGGCTGTGGAGCGCCGGTTTTGCGCTCGGCGCCTCTTTCGAGAATTCGGTGGTGTTCGACGAAGACCGCCTGCTCAATACCGAGGGGCTGCGTTACAGGGACGAATGCGCCCGTCACAAGGTTCTCGACGTGATCGGAGATCTCGCCCTGGCGGGCCTGCCGTTGCTCGGCGCCTATCGGTCGGTTCGCGGCGGCCACAAGCTCAATCATGCGGTGCTGACCGCCCTGATGGCCGACCGCAGCGCCTGGCGGCTGATCGAGGCCGAATCGGTCCGTCGTCCGCGCAGTCACGCCGAAGTCGGCAGCGGAATGGTGGGGGGCATGGTCGCCCCGGCCTACGGCCCCGACGTTTCCTGAGCTCTCACCTTCGGAACCGCCCTGACCGCCGGCGGGTCTTTGATGTTTGGCCGACGCGGCCCTGGTTCCGGCCGTTTTGCGGTAACCACACCCGGCCGCAATCGCTCTGACCGCCTTAATCCGGGCGAAATGCCTGCGTATTCGGTTGGTTAACGGACTTTTTTGAGCTAGATAGGCCCGCGGTTGCGCGACAAGGCGCTACGGGCACGGCGATCATTGCGTCCATGACCACGCCAGGGCGTGGCGGGCTCCGCATCACAGGCGTCAGGTCATGTTTCTATGTCGGCACAGCGTATGACGGCTCGTTCGGACCTCACTCGCCTTGGGCGGCCGTTGCGGCTGGCCACGGGGCTGGTGCTGCTGGCGATTGGGCTGAGCGGATGCGGCACCGGCTCACTGTGGGACAAGTTCACGGCCAAGGACGATACCTTCAACGAAGAGCCCGCGGACAAGCTCTACAATGAGGGCTTGTACCTCATGAACCAGCGCAAGGACCCGAAGGCAGCGTCGAAGAAATTCGAGGAAGTCGACCGCCAGCATCCCTATTCCGACTGGGCGCGCAAATCGCTGCTGATGTCGGCCTATGCCTTCTACAATTCCGGCGACTACGACAGCTGCATCGGCGCCGCGACCCGCTACGTTACCCTGCATCCCGGCAGCTCCGACGCCGCCTACGCGCAGTATCTGATCGCGGCCTCGCATTACGACCAGATTCCCGACATTTCCCGCGATCAGGGCCGCACCGAGAAGGCCATCGCCGCGCTCGAGGAAGTGATCCGCAAATATCCGACCTCGGAATACGCCAACAGCGCCAAGGCCAAGCTTGAGGGCGCACGCGATCAACTGGCCGGCAAGGAAATGACGGTCGGCCGCTATTACATGGAAAAGCGCGACTACACCGCCGCGATCAACCGCTTCAAGACCGTCGTAACCCAGTACCAGACCACGCGGCATGTCGAGGAAGCGCTGGCGCGCCTGACCGAGGCCTATATGGCGATCGGCATCGTCGGCGAGGCGCAAACCGCCGCCGCCGTACTTGGACACAACTTTCCCGACAGCCGCTGGTACAAGGACGCCTATAATCTTGTAAAGTCCGGCGGTCTCGAGCCGAGCGAGAACAAGGGCTCCTATATCTCCAGGGCCTTCAAGAAACTGGGTCTCGGCTAGGAATTTACCTCGCATGCTGGCGCGTCTGTCGATCCGTGACATCGTCCTGATCGAACGGCTCGATATCGAGTTTTCCCGTGGCCTCGCGGTGCTGACCGGCGAAACCGGCGCGGGCAAATCCATCCTGCTCGATGCCTTCGCGCTGGCGCTCGGCGGCCGCGGCGACGCCGGCCTCGTCCGTCACGGCGTGGAGCAGGGCCAGGTCACCGCGGTGTTCGATGTGCCGAAGGGACATCCGGCCGCGGCCATCCTCAGCGAAAACGGGCTCGACGATACGAGTTCCGACGATTCGTGCGAGATGATCCTGCGCCGCGTGCAGCTTGCCGACGGCCGCACCCGCGCCTTCATCAACGATCAGGCGATCAGCGTGCAGACCCTGAAGGCGGTCGGTTCCGCGCTGGTCGAGATTCACGGCCAGCATGACGAGCGCGCGCTGGTCGATGCCTCGACCCACCGGCGGCTACTGGACGCCTTCGCCGGCCTGGAGAAGGACGTCGTGGCGCTGGAGGCGCTGTGGGACTTGAGACGCGCGGCATTGACCGCGCTCGAAGGGCATCGCGCCGGCATGGAGCGCGCCGCCCGCGAGGCGGACTATCTGCGCCATGCCTCCGACGAATTGAGGAAGCTGAAACCGCAAGACGGCGAGGAGACCACGCTTGCCGAACGCCGCACCGGGATGATGCAGGGCGAGAAGATCGCGGCCGATTTGCGCGAGGCGCAGGACGCCGTCAGCGGCCATCATTCGCCGGTGTCGAGCCTGTCGGCGGCGGTGCGCCGGCTGGAGCGCCGCGCGGGCAACTCGCCTGCGCTGGTTGAACCCGCGGTGAAGGCGATCGATGCCGCCATCAATGCGCTGGAGGAAGCCGACCAGCATCTCACCGCGGCGCTGATTGCGGCGGATTTCGATCCCTCCGAGCTCGAGCGGATCGAGGAGCGGCTGTTCGCGCTGCGGGCGGCGTCGAGGAAATACTCGACGCCGGTCGATGGCCTGGCGGCGCTGGCGGCGAAATACGCCGCCGACGTGGCGCTGATCGATGCCGGCGCCGACCGGCTCAAAAAGCTCGAAGCGGCAGCCGGCGAAGCCGACCAGCGCTACGGCGCCGCCGCTAGCAAACTTTCCGCCGCGCGCACGAAATCTGCGGAGAAACTCAACAAGGCGGTGAATGCCGAACTGGCGCCGCTGAAGCTGGAGCGCGCCAGGTTCATGGCCCAGGTTGAATCGGATGCGACTTCGCCCGGCCCGCAGGGCGTCGACCGCGTCGAGTTCTGGGTCCAGACCAATCCAGGCACCAAGCCGGGGCCGATGATGAAAGTCGCCTCCGGCGGCGAGCTGTCGCGCTTCCTGCTGGCGCTGAAAGTCGTGCTGTCGGACAAGGGTTCGGCGCCCACTCTGGTGTTCGACGAAATCGACACCGGCGTCGGCGGCGCGGTGGCGGACGCGATCGGCGCTCGCCTCGCGCGACTGGCCGGCAAGGTGCAGGTGATGGCGGTGACCCATGCGCCGCAGGTCGCCGCGCGCGCCAGCCAGCATCTGCTGATCTCCAAGGACGCGCTCGACAAGGGCAAGCGCGTCGCCACCCGCGTCAACGCGCTCGCCGCCGATAATCGCCGCGAGGAAATCGCCCGCATGCTGGCCGGCGCGGAGATCACGGCGGAGGCAAGGGCGGCCGCCGACCGGTTGCTGCGCGCGGCGACGGCGTAACGACGGCGTACGTGATGGCTGTCAAAACGAAGAAAACGCTTGTCGACGTCGCCAGGCTCACCAAGGCGCAGGCCAAGGTCGAGCACATGCGTCTGACGCTCGAGATCGAGCGTCACGACAAGGCGTATTACCAGGAAGACGCGCCCCGGATTTCGGACGCCGAATACGATGCGCTGCGCCAGCGCCTCAACGCGATCGAGGCCCGGTTTCCCGAATTCGTCAGCGGCGAGTCACCGTCGCAGAAAATCGGCGCGCCGCCGTCAGGAAAATTCAAGAAAGTCCGGCATGCGGTGCCGATGCTGTCGCTCGACAACGCTTTTGCGGAAGAGGACGTGCTCGACTTCGCCGGCCGCATCCGGCGCTTTCTCAAGCTCGGCGACGAAAGCCGGATCGATTTCAGCGCCGAGCCGAAGATCGACGGGCTCTCGATGTCGCTGCGCTACGAGGGCGGCGAACTCGTCACCGCCGCCACCCGCGGCGACGGCGCCGAGGGCGAGGACGTTACCGCCAATATCCGCACGCTCAAGGACGTGCCGCAGGAACTGAAGGGCCGCAACGTGCCTGAGATCTGCGAGGTGCGTGGCGAAGTCTACATGACCAAGCAGGCGTTTCTCGCACTCAACGAGCGCCAGAAGGCCGCCGGCGACACCGTTTTCGCCAATCCGCGCAATTCGGCGGCGGGCTCGCTGCGGCAGAAGGATTCCTCCATCACCGCCTCGCGTCCCCTGGGTTTTTTCGCCTACGCCTGGGGCGAGATGGCCGAGATGCCGGCCGACACGCAGTCCGGCATGATCGGCTGGTTCGAGCGCTGCGGCTTCAAGACCAATCCGCTGACCAGACTGTGCCACTCGGTCGAACAGCTGATCGCCTTCCATCGCAAAATCGAAGAACAGCGCGCCGGGCTCGACTACGACATCGACGGCGTTGTCTACAAAGTCGATCGCCTCGACTGGCAGGAACGCCTCGGCTTCGTGTCGCGCACGCCGCGCTGGGCGATCGCGCACAAGTTCCCGGCCGAGCGCGCCATGACGGTGCTGCGGGATATCGAGATCCAGGTCGGCCGCACCGGTTCGTTCACGCCGGTCGGCAAGCTCGAGCCGGTCGGGGTCGGCGGCGTCATCGTGCAGAACGTCTCGCTGCACAATGAGGATTACATCAAGGGCATCGGCGGCGACGGCGAGCCGTTACGCGAGGGCCGCGACATCAGGATCGGCGACACCGTCATCATCCAGCGCGCCGGCGACGTCATCCCGCAGGTGGTGGACGTGGTGCTCGACAAGCGGCCTAGGAACGCCAGGGTCTTCCAGTTTCCGAAAAAATGTCCGTGCCCGCTGCACACTGACGTGGTGCGGGAGGAAACCGCCACCGGCGAGGAGGGCGCCCGCGCCCGCTGCACCGGCGAGTTCGCCTGTCCCTACCAGAAGATCGAGCACCTGAAACTGTTCGCCTCGCGCCGCGCCTTCGACATCGAAGGGTTGGGCGAAAAGCAGATCGCTTTCTTTTTCGAACAGGGATGGGTGAAGGAGCCCGCCGATATCTTCACGCTGCAGGCGCGCAACGCCAAACTCAAGCTGGAGGCAATCGAAGGCTACGGCGAAACCTCGGTGCGCAATCTGTTCGCCGCGATCGAGGAGCGGCGGCGGATTTCGCTCGAGCGCTTCATCTTCGCGCTCGGCATGCGCCATGTCGGGGAAACCACCGCGCTGGCGCTGGCGCGCGGTTACGGTTCGTGGAAGGGATTTCACGACGCCTGCCTCAGGGTCGCCAAGGGCGATGAGGAAGCCATCGCCGAGATGGATGCGCTCGACCAGATCGGGGAGACCGTGATCGCCAGCATCAAGGCCTATTTCGGCGAGAGCCATAACCGCGGCATCGTCGAACGGCTGACGAAAGAAGTCACCATCGTCGACGTCGAAAAGCCGAAGGGCAATTCCGCCATCGCCGGCAAGACCGTGGTCTTCACGGGCGCACTTGAAAAGATGACGCGTGACGAAGCCAAGGCCATGGCCGAGCGGCTGGGGGCCAAGGCGGCGGGGTCGGTGTCGAAGAAAACGGACTACGTGGTGGCCGGTCCCGGCGCCGGTTCGAAACTCGCCGAGGCCAGGAAGCACGGCGTCGAGGTGCTGACCGAGGATGAGTGGCTTGAGCTGATCGCCCAGTGAGGCTTCGCTCTCCGCCGCGAATTAAAAGGCGACCGTACTCCGCACACCAAACAGGGCCCCGCTCTTGATGGCTACGCCTGGAGACACAGGGTGGGGCACGTGGCCGCCGGGGTGGACGATGTATTGAAAGGTCGGCTGCATGGTCCAGCCCGGCTTGATCTCGGCCTGGTAGCTGAGTTCGATCGTCATTTCGTAGGCTCTGATGGGCTGAGCGATGCCTGAGAATGCGATCAGGTCGCGGTCGAGCGCGCGAGCCCGATCCGATATCCTGGCATAGATGACGGACGCACCGAACTTGTCGTTGGGACGGTCGGCAAGCATGCCGGCAAAGACAACGCCGCCGTCCAGAAAGAAGTTGATCAGGTTGCGGTCGGATGGCGTTCCCGAAACGCGGCTGAACACGCTGATGCCGCTATCGGGGCCGCCGGCTTCGGGCCGGTATATCTGCTGGTCGATAATGCCGTAAACGCCGCTGGTGCCGCGGAACCGGCGGGCGGCGCCGCTGCTGAGCGGATCCGCCAGCGAAAACCCCGCGTCATCGTATCTCTGATCGTCGAACCTGCCGAAATGATGCCAGCCGCCGAGTCGAACAATTCCCGCCAGTCCGCGGGACCCCTTGTCTTGATGGTAGCGATGCTGCAGTTCGCCCATCAGCAGCGGCGGATCATTGACTCGGAAATTGGTGCCGGTGCGATTGACCGTTGCCTGGTCGCCGGGATCGCCATTGTACAATCCGAGCAACATCGACCAGCTGTCGTTGGGATCGAGCTTCCATCGAACGCCCGGCGTGGCCAGCGGGTAAGCCGGCCCGCCGCTCGGCAAGTTGGCGCCCATGATGGTCGGCCAGTCGCTGCTGATGAACATCCTGCTGTAATCGCTGATGAAGAACTCAGCATCCGTCGTGAGCTGTCCGAAGCGGAAACTGAACCGGTCATCGAAAAACTTTTGCTCGAGCCACAGCTCCGACAGGCGTGTCGAAGAGGCAGCCTCGATGTTGCTGATCGTGATCAGGCTGCTGAAGTGCTGGTCGCGCGGGCCGGATGAGCGGTGGATCTGAAAGGCGTTGGAAAAGAAATTCAGCCCCCGCCATCCGGCCAGCTTTTCGAGGTTCGCGCTGACGAACCCCTCGAGCTTGCCGCCATAGAGCGCGCCTCGGCGGACGCCGCCCGAGGCATTGCCGAGTGCTTCACCCGTGTAGACCAGGCCATAGGTGACGCCTCGCTCGCCGAGCCATTTGCGAATGCCGGTCGGATCGCCGTCGGCCGGCAAGCCGGTCGCAATCGAAGGCGGCGCGGGCGGCTCTGCCGAAGCGTCGACCATTGGCGGCGCGATAGCGAAAAGGACCGTCGCCAGCACGATTCGCTGGGCCGCGCGGCAGCTGGGGCCCGATATCTGCAATTGCGTCTTAATTGCAAAAAGAAATCGTATTCTGGCCTCAACTGCTCTCAAACCACGTCCCCTTATTGCGAATGACTCGCAATACTGGTTGACACAGGCGGGGTCCCAGCGCAATCTTTTTGCGATTAAGTCGCAACAGCCAACTGCCCGGAGCGGTTCCCGCTGCCGGTTCGGTTGAGGCGGCCATTACCTGGAGAAAGCCATATGAAGTTGAAGCCGATGAGCCGGAGGCTCGTGGCAACTTTCCTTGCAGCGACGTTTGCTGCCGCCGTCCTGGCTGCTCCCGCGCGGGCGCAGTCCGCGTCGCGCAAGCCGTTTCGGGTCGTGACCACGTTCACGATCATTCAGGACATCGCGCAGAACGTCGCCGGCGACAAGGCGATCGTGGAATCCATCACCAAGCCCGGCGCCGAGATCCACGATTATCAGCCGACGCCGCTCGATATCGTGAGGGCGCAGGAGGCCGACCTCGTGCTGTGGAACGGCTTCAACCTCGAGCGCTGGTTCGAGCAGTTCTTCCAGAACGTCAAGGACGTGCCGAGCGTGGTCGTCACCGAAGGCATCGAGCCGATGGGGATCACCGAGGGTCCTTACAGCGGAAAGCCCAATCCGCATGCATGGATGTCATCGGCCAGCGCGCTGATCTATGTCGAAAACATCCGCAAGGCGCTGGTCAAATACGACCCGGCCAACGCGGAATCCTATAACCGCAACGCCGCGGAGTATTCGACGCGGATCAAGGCGCTCGACGAGCCGCTGCGCAAGCGGCTCGCCGCCATCCCCGAGAACCAGCGCTGGCTGGTAACCAGCGAAGGCGCATTCAGCTACCTGGCGCGCGACTACAACATGCGCGAAGCCTATCTGTGGCCGATCAACGCCGACGAGCAGGGCACGCCGCAGCAGGTGCGCAAGGTGATCGACCTCGTGCGCAAGGACAAGATTCCTGTCGTGTTCAGCGAGAGCACGATCTCCGATCGCGCCGCCAAGCAGGTCGCGCGCGAGACCGGCGCCCGCTACGGCGGCGTGCTATATGTCGACTCGCTCAGCGCCGCGGGCGGTCCGGTCCCCACCTATCTCGATCTGCTGAACGTGACCGTCGACACCATCGCGAAGGGATTCGGCAAGTGAACGCATCCGCGCCGGTTACCCGTATCGCTCCGGGCAGGGGGCCGACGCCAGGCGCCAGCATTTCCGTGCGCAATCTCACCGTGAGCTATGCCAACGGCCTGACCGCCGTGCGCGATGCGTCGTTCGAACTCGACCCCGGCACGATCTGCGCGCTGGTCGGCGTCAACGGCAGCGGAAAATCCACCATCTTCAAGGCGATCATGGGTTTCGTGCAGCCTGCGGCGGGAGAGGTGAGGCTGTGCGGTCTGACGGTCAATGAAGCGCTGAAGAAGAATATCGTCGCCTACGTGCCGCAAAGCGAGGATGTCGACTGGAATTTCCCGGTTCTGGTCGAGACCGTGGTGATGATGGGCCGTTACGGGCATATGAACTTCCTGCGGATGCCGTCGCGCGCCGATCGCTACAAGGTGGACCAGGCGCTGGAGCGCGTCGGCATGAGCGCCTTTCGCCATCGTCAGATTGGCGAGTTGAGCGGCGGCCAGAAGAAGCGCGTATTCCTGGCGCGATCGCTGGCACAGGAGGGCCGCATCATCCTGCTGGACGAGCCCTTCACCGGAATCGACGTGAAGACCGAGGCCGCCATCATCAGCCTGTTGCGCGAATTGCGCGCCGCCGGCCACCTCATGCTGGTCTCGACCCATAATCTCGGCAGCGTGCCGGAGTTCTGCGACCAGGTCGTTCTCATCAACCGTACGGTGCTGGCATCAGGTCCGACCGCGCAAGTCTTCACCCAGACCAACCTCGAGCGCGCCTTCGGCGGCGTGCTGCGCAACTTCCAGCTCGGTGGCTCCGCGCTGCACCAGGATGCCGACACCAGGCGGGTCACCGTCCTCACCGACGATGAGCGGCCGGTGGTGTTCTATGACGATCGGCCTGACGTCCTCAACGATACGAAGCCCGAGTAAAATGGCGCCTTTCCTCGCCGAGATGCTGGTTCCCTTCAGCTACGACTACATGCTCAAGGCGATGTGGGTGAGCGCGCTCGTTGGCGGCGTCTGTGCCTTCCTCTCGGCCTATCTGATGCTCAAGGGCTGGTCGCTGATGGGCGACGCGCTGGCGCACTCGATCGTGCCCGGTGTCGCCGCGGCCTATATCGTCGGAGCGCCGTTCGCGGTCGGCGCCTTCTTTGCCGGAATCCTTGCCGCCGCGGGCATGCAGTTCGTCAAGCTGAATTCGCGCTTGCGCGAGGACGCCGTCATCGGCCTCGTCTTCACCACGTTATTCGCGCTCGGCCTGCTGATGGCGTCGATCTGGCCGACCTCGGTCAGTATCCAGACCATCGTGCTCGGCAATATCCTGGCGATCTCAGATGAAGACGTGGTTCAGGTCGCGATCATCGCGGCGGTCTCTCTCGCCATTCTGGCGGTTCTCTGGAAAGACCTGATGGTGACGTTCTTCGACGAGAATCACGCCCGCAGCATCGGGCTCAACACCAGGGCACTCAAGGTCGTGTTCTTCACGTTGCTGAGCGCCTGCACGGTGGCGGCGCTGCAGACCGTCGGCGCGTGCCTCGTTATCGCGATGGTGGTGACGCCTGGCGCCACCGCCTATCTTCTGACCGATCGCTTCGGCCGGCTGATCCTGATCAGCGTGTCGCTGGGCATGGTCACCAGCTTCGCCGGGGCCTACATCAGTTTCTTTCTCGATGGCGCCACCGGCGGCGTAATCGTCACCCTTCAGACGCTGTTGTTCATTGCGGCGTTCTACTTCGCGCCCAGGCACGGCGTGATCGCCTCGCGCCGCCGGCGTCTCGCGGTGGTGGAGGCGGAAGCATGAGTTTCCTGACCGAATGGATCACGGGACCGCTGGCCTACCCGTTCATGCAGCGGGCGCTGGTCGTGTCGGTGATGGTGGCGGCGGTCTGCGCGGTGCTCTCCTGCTACCTCGTGCTCAAGGGCTGGTCGCTGATGGGCGACGCCATTTCGCATGCGGTGCTGCCGGGCATCGTGCTCGCTTATGTGCTGAACCTGCCGCTGGCAATCGGCGCTTTCGCGGCCGGCCTTTCCTGCGCCCTGCTGACCGGCTATCTCAAGGAAAATAGCCGCGTCAAGGAGGACACGGTGATGGGGATCGTGTTCTCGGGCATGTTCGGGCTGGGGCTGGTCATGTTCACGAAGGTGGATACGGACCAGCATCTGATGCACATCCTGTTCGGCAATGTATTGGGAGTGACCGCGCGGGACCTGATCGAAACCGCCGTCGTCGCCGGCGGCACGCTGCTCGTCGTCCTGCTCAAGCGGCGCGATCTCCTGCTCTATTGCTTCGATCCAAACCATGCCCGGTCGATCGGCCTGCCGGTGCGGGTATTGCATTATGGTCTCCTGGTGCTGCTGTCGCTCACCATCGTCGCCTCGCTGAAGGCCGTTGGTATCATTCTCGTCATTGCGATGCTGATTGCGCCGGGCGCCACGGCCTATCTCCTGACCGACAGTTTCGAGCGGATGCTGGTGATCGCGACCGCCACCGCCACCGTGTCGGCGGCGCTTGGGACCATCATCAGCTTCCACATCGACGGGGCGACCGGCGCCTGCATCGTGCTGACCCAGGCCTCATTCTTCATCCTGGCATTTCTGTTCGCGCCGAAGCGCGGCATTTTCGTGCGACCGCGGTATGCTGCGGATGTGCCGCTCCCGGACACGGACGCCTAGCGCGACCGGGTCAATTCGCCGCGATGCCAAACGCCCGCCATTGACTCTGCGCGGGCGATGCGGTGAATTTCATGCAATCGCATCCAAATCGAGATCCGCGAGCATCACGGGAACGCGCCATGATCGACCTTTATTACTGGACCACGCCGAACGGCCACAAGATCACGATGTTTCTCGAAGAGACCGGGCTGAAATACAAGGTCTTCCCCATCAACATCGGCAAGGGGGAGCAGTTCAAGCCGGAGTTTTTGGCGATCGCGCCGAACAACCGCATTCCCGCGATGGTGGATCACGAGCCGAACGGCGGGGGCAAGCCGATCTCTATCTTTGAATCCGGCGCCATGCTGCTGTATCTCGCAGAAAAAACCGGCAAATTCCTGCCCGCCGATCTCTACGGTCGCTACGACGCGATCCAATGGACGTTCTGGCAGATGGGCGGGCTCGGGCCGATGGCCGGGCAGAACCATCATTTTCGCAACTACGCCGTGGAAAAAATCAAATACGCCATCGACCGCTATGTGAACGAGACCAACCGGCTCTACGGCGTGCTCAACAAGCGGCTCGCCGACCGCGAATTCATCGCCGGCGAGTATTCGATCGCCGACATGGCGAGCTATCCCTGGGTGGTCGGATACAAGAACCAGGGCCAGGAAATCGACGACTTCCCGCATCTGAAGCGCTGGCTCGAGACCATCCGCGAGCGGCCGGCGACGCAACGCGCCTACGCCATGGCCAAGGAGATCAATCCGAATTTCGGCCAGCCGGCGATACGCACCGAGGAAGAGCGCAAAATCCTGTTCGGGCAGACCGCGGCGGTGGTGAGGTGACGAGAAGCCCGTTCTCGTCATGGCCGGGCTTGTCCCGGCCATCCACGCCTTGACGCTCGGAAGGAAGAAAGACGTGGACGCCCGCGACAAGCGCTGGCATGACGACCATCACCCCTTCGGAAAGCCCACCGTCTGCGACAGCAGCACCTGGTGGTCGTGGCCGAGCCCCAGCGCATTGGCGATGGCGTCCCGATCGATCCAGGCGCGGATGACGGTCGAAAGCCCGTTGCCGGCGGCGAACAAATAGACATTCTGCGCGATCGCGCCGGCCGCGGCGGACGCGAAAATCTCGCGGCTTGCCACCGGCACCAGCATCATGCGGCCGTGGTCGGCGACGTAGACGAGGTCGAGCGGCGCCTCGTCGACGAAGTCCTGGTAGCCGGTTACGCGCCGCAGATCGCTGCCCGCGACCAGCTGCAATTCGTTCATGGCGGCGTCGTACAGATACGCGCCGGCCGGCAACGCGACATAGATGTCGATCTCCTGCGCATGCATCGCCGAAGGTGCGGTGCGTCCGCCATCCGGGCGGTTGACGCCGTTGGCGGCCCACAACAGGCTGGAAAGCATCGGCAGCGGCAATTCCTTGCGTGAGAACTCGCGCTCCGAACGTCGCTTCGCGATCGCCTCCATCAGCGGCATGCCGCCGGCCTTGTCCGGGGCGGGCAGCACGATCTTCGGCGTGGCATCGCCCTGCGCCGGTTTGGGACGCAACCGCCCCATCGCGCCGAGCGCCAGTTTGGTCAGGGTATTCATCGTAGCGGTCTCCTGTCCCGCGTCGTCGGTGCCGCGGAATGCGCCGGGGCATCGGAACCCAGATTGGCCTCGATCAGCGCAGCATTGCCCTCGTTGATCATGGCTATCGCGCCAGCGACGTCGGATGCCCGCGCCTCGAACAGCGCGCAATCGTCGACCTCGCCATCGATCATCAGCTGCTGGGCGGTCCTGAATCGGGCAAGCGCGGCGTCGCCCGAGGCGAACGCCTTGAAATCGAAATCCTCGTTCGGCCGTTTGAGGCGAACCACGAACATGATGAGCTCCCGCTCGATGCGAGTGCCATAAAGCGCCATTGTCGAAGCGTGCGTCTTGTTCCAGATCAAAGTCACCGGCCGGCGATGAGAGGGCTGGAAAATGGTTGACGATATCGCCCACGCCGCTCGCCATGATGGCGACGGCCTCAGGAAATCGGGCTGCTGGACATCTGCGCCGCCGCCTTGCGCATACAAGTTGGGCACAGGCAATCGCCGCCATCGACCGGCATCGGCAGGCGGTAGGTCTCATCGCTACACCAGCACGGCCCCGCAAGGTTGCAGGTGAATTCCGTCCCGCAGCCGAAACAGATGAGCCGGCGCGGGGTGGGGACGGAGGTTTCCGGCCGGTCTGTCATCTACCCCTTCGTGATCTCGTCGATCTCCGCGATCTCTTCCGCGCTTAGCGTCCAGCCGATCGCCTTGACGTTCTGCTCGACCTGCTCGACGCGGGTGGCGCCGGCGATCACGCTCGATACCTGCGGCCGCGACGCCAGCCAGGAGAACGCCAGTTCGAGCAGGGTGTGGCCGCTCTTGTCGGCGAAGGCCTGCAGCTTCTCGACGATGTCCTCGTTGCGCGGCGTGACGTAGCGGTCGCGCAGCGCTGGGGCTTTTGCGAAACGGGTGTCGGCGGGTGCCGCGGCGCCGCGCTGATATTTACCGGTCAAGAGGCCGCTGGCCAGCGGAAAGAACGGCAGCAGCCCGAGTTTGTACTCTTGCGCCGCCGGCAGCAGATCCTCCTCGATGTCGCGCATCACCAGGCTGTATTCGTCCTGGCACGACACGAACCGGTTGACGCCCATCTGCCGCGCGAGCAGTTCGGCCTCGGCGATGCGCCAGGCCGGGAAATTCGAGTTGCCGAGGTAGCGCACCTTGCCCTGCCGCACCAGATCGTCGAGCGCCCGCAAGCTCTCCTCGATCGGCGTCAGCGGATCGTAATCGTGCTGCTGGTAGAGGTCGATATAGTCGGTCTTCAGCCGCTTCAGGCTGGCCTCGACCGCGGACATGATGTAGCGCCGCGAGGCGCCCTGTTTGGTGCCGTCCTGGCTCATCGGCTTGGAGTATTTGGTGGCCAGCACGATGTCCTTGCGGCGGTCGCCCAGCACCTCGCCGAGCACGGTCTCGGAGCCGCCCATTCCGGCATAGATGTCGGCGGTGTCGAACAGCGTGATGCCGAGATCGATCGCCCTGTGGATCACCTTGCGCGAGGTTTCCAGGTCGGTGCGCTGGCCGAAATTGTTGCAGCCGAGGCCGACGGCGGAAACGCGCAGGCCGGAACCGCCGAGGTTGCGAATTTGCATGGATCGATCCTGTGGGGTGGGGCGCCAGGTGGGATCGCATTGTGGCGTGCGGGCAGGGGGCCCGCAAGGTGCGCCGATGGGGCGGCGCGCAGCGCCGCCGCGGTCATGCGCCGAACCGATCGTTCGGCTGCGCGCGTGATCGCCTTGCGATCCGCACTCATGTCGTAGGCGATCGCCTCGCCCCAGCTCACGGTGACGTCGACCGCGCCCGACGCCAGCACGGCCAGCAGATGCGGGATCAGGTCGGCGTCGCCGTACCATGCCACGCGCTGGCGCAGGCCGCGGCCCATCGGCACGCCGCTGAGGCTGAGGTAGGCCAGCGACACCGGCTGCACGGTGACATGGGTGTGATGCGTCGAATTGCCGAGCGCGTGATGCACGGCGCCGACCAGCGACGAGCGGAACGGCAGCACGCGGATGCCGTCGCTCGAGGTGCCCTCGGCGAACAGCACCACCGCGTCGCCGCCGAGCAGCCGGCCGGCGATCTCCCGGCTCGCCGCGCCGGTCTGATGGCGGGCCTGCCGGTTGATGAAGACGGTTCGCTGCAATTTCGCCAGCCATCCGAACACCGGCCACGCCGCCACCTCGCGTTTGGCGACGAATACCACGGGCGAAAGCGCCGATATCACGCAGATATCGAGCCAGGAGACATGGTTCGACAGGATCAGCGCGGGGCTGTCCGCCGATCGCGTCCCGACCTCGCGAATCCGCACCCCGATCAGCGCGCAGAGAATGCGATGATACCAATGCGGGATGGTGCGCTGCAGCCGCAGGCCCAAGGCCATGCCGGCCAGTTGGAACGGCAGCAACGCCAAAGTGAGGGCGGCGAAGGCCAGCAAGATGGCTATGACGCGGATCATGCGGGGAGTTCGTTGAGACTGGACGCCGGCGCGGCGATCGCGCCGCCCGCTTATACGCAACGCAGCAAGGGACAGCAAAAAAACGGCCCCGGTCAGGCGCGGCGACTGACGGGGACCGCTGGGGGGCGTGTGACCGGTGACGGGGGGCCCCTGATCAGACGCGAGGGGAAAGCTAGCCTCGCTTTGTTACGCGGCCGTGACATCAGACTTATCCACAGGCTGGCGGGGGCGATGGCATTGCATGGGTCGCGCCCTGTTCGGCGGCGCGCAGTTGACGCGCGAGGCCGCCCCCGACGCCGCGCAGCGACCGGTAGTAATCGGCGTCAGATGGTTCGTCACTGTGCCGCACGAGATCGGTCACTGGCGTGTAGCTCAGCATCCGTCCGCCATCGGGCAACGCGGTGCAACTGAACCGCAGCACCTGTCCATCCCGCAGGTTGATGTTGATCGGCGTCGAATCGCCCGATCGCATCATCTCGGTACGCTGGGCGATGAAGGTGCTCAACTCGTCCTCGGGCAGCTCGAACGCGCCGGTATCGCGGCTGTGATACATCAGCGCGATGAAGGGCGGCTTGCCCTCGGCCTTCTTGTCCGGAAGCGAAAAGTAATGCCGGAAGGCCCGGTTGATGAATTCGGCGCGCGTGTCTGAATCGAGCAGCACAATGCCGATATCGACCTGGTCCAGCGCAGCCCTCAGCCGCTCCGCGATGGCATGGTGCCGGTACTGCGAGGCGAAGGCGTCGATCCATTTCCTGCGCAGATGGCCCGTGATGGCGGCGGTGCCGGCCGCCGTGATCGCCAGCAGCAGCATGCGGGACAGATCCGACAGGTCGTAGCCGGGCATGGCGCGGTGATTGAGAAAGAACAGCGCGGACGAAACCACCGCAATGACGGCACTGACGAGCCCGGAGGCGGTGCCGGACAGCGAGGCCGCGAAGGCGACGATACAAACGAACAGCGGCGCAGGATTGGGAACGGCGACGAGATGGCGGTCGACGGCGAAGGCGGTCAACGCCGTCGCCACCGTCAGTGCCGGGCCGCAAAGGGCGCGCCAGTCGAACTGCATGCCTGCTCGCTCTCGTGCATTCGAGGGATAATGGCCGCAGCATGACGCGTGGTTGCAACAGCGGCGAAATTTCCCGCGCCAGGGCTAAAAAGCGGTTGATGCGATCGAAGCAAATTTCCGATCGGTTGAATCAAATGATATTCGACTTGTCGAAGCAATCGGGTTCGGCGCTGGCGTGTTTGAAGGAGCCGCTGGGCTGGAACCACGGCCTCGGCTTCGCGCTGATCGCGGCGGGGGCGTTCTTCATTTTTCACGAGTGGTGAAAACAGGTCAGGGCGTTGGTCGCTGTGACGGATGCCCGCTCCCACGGTCTTGATCCCTGCGCATGCGGACGGTCGTGCATGAGGCAGCGGCTGGGAACAAGTAGCGCCATGCGGAATTAGAGCAATGAGGGGGATGCACACCGTCTTGAGGCTTCAGCACGCCCCCGGATCAAGCCGTTTTTGCTCACGCCAGAGAACCACGACGAATGGATGGCTCCGAAGCTCAGGCCAGGTTTTCCGAGGCTCAGATCAGATTCGATGTTGCGGCCGTCGTTCGCAAATGGCCATCGCTCAACAACTCTCGCCTGATCGAGAGCGCAGGTCCGTACATGGTGGTCGAGGGCTCGCTCGACGAGTGCATCCGGGCGTTCATGGCCAAGCCTGAGTCGACCCGTCATCTCTATGAAATCCGGACAGCGCCGCAGCCTCCCTTCGTCACCGATACATTGTCGGCGGAGCACGTCGTCGAGCTCGCGCGCCTGCGTGAATTTCTCTGAGTTGGGGGTGTGTCCATGACCGAGAACCCGCATCGAGAAGAGCGCGACATGGAAGCCCAGGCCGACGAGGCTCTTGAAGCGGCCCGATCGATGTCGCCCGGGAAAGATAAAACCGAAGCCCTGAAGAGAGCTGGCCTCCTGCGCACGGCCGCCGACGCGCGCGGGGTGTCCTTTGCGAGGCGCGGCAGACCGCCGAAGTAACGCAGCACTGATGCGTTAAGGCAGGGTGCGCCTCATTTCGCCGACGGCGACACCCGCAGGATCCGGCCCGCCGAACTGTCGGTCAGCAGCCACAGCGCGCCGTCGGGGCCCTGCCGTACGTCGCGGATACGCTCGTTGAGGTTTTGCAGCAGGCGTTCTTCTGATGTCACGCTGTTGCCGTCGAGCTGCAGCCGCACCAGCATCCTGCCGGACAGCGCGCCGGTGAACAGGCTGCCGCTCCATTTCGGAAACAGTTTTGCGGTGTAGAACGTCAGGCCTGACGGAGCGATCGAGGGCACCCAATACTTCGCCGGCTGCTCCATGCCCTCCTTGCCGGTGCTCCCGTGAATCTTCGCGCCGCTGTAATCGACCCCGTAACCGATCACCGGCCAGCCGTAATTCTTGCCCTTGCCGACGATGTTGACCTCGTCGCCACCGCGCGGGCCGTGCTCGGTTTCCCAGAGATCGCCCGACGCGGGGTCGATCGCGAGGCCCTGTTCGTTGCGGTGGCCGTAGCTCCATATCTCCGGTTTGGCGCCGTCGCGGCCGACGAAGGGATTGTCAGGCGGCACTGAACCGTCGGGCCCGATGCGAATGATCTTGCCGATGTGATTGCCGAGATTCTGAGCCTCGTCGCGAGGGCTGAAATGATCGCCCAGCGCAATGAAAAGGTTGCCGTCGCCAGCCTGCGCGATGCGGCAGCCATAATGGTTGCCCGACGACAGCGGTCCCTCCTGCCGGAACACGACTTTGACATCGTCGAGCCGGCCTTCGCCGTCGTTCAGCGTGGCACGCGCCACCGCGGTGCGGCCGCCGCCGCCGGTGCGCTCGGCGTAGCAGAAATGGATGGTCCTGTTCTGCGCGAAACCCTTGTCGGTCACGACGTCGAGCAATCCGCCCTGGCCTGAGGCCCAGACTTCGGGGATGCCCTTCAGCGGCGGCGAAACCTGTCCTTCCGGCGTGACGACACGCATGCGGCCGGGACGCTCGGTCACCAGCATCCGGCCGTCGGGCAGGAACGCCAGCGCCCACGGATTGACCAGGCCGCTGGCGACGGCCTGGACGTCGAGCTGGCCGGCTGACGACGCGAAGGAAGTGTTTTCGCCGCGGGTGGACGTGGCGACCAGGAACGACGCCGTCAGAACGGTCGCAACCGTCAAGGAGGTCGTCACAACGACCACAGGTGTCCTGTTCATGATGGCCCGATCGCGATGACATCACCGCTGGCAGTTGAGGTGCCGGAAAGCCCGCGGCCCGCACCTGGGTTTTGGATTACGCCGCAATGGGCATCGCCATGGCGACCTTGATCGACAGCACTGCGAGGGTAACGACCAGGCACAGCGACAATCCCCCGATCGCCAGCGAGCCGGCGACGGAATGGGTCAGTCGGGACAAAGCGACAGGCACCGGGCGGCCGTCTAAGCCGTGAGCGCCGGACGGCCGGATCATGGTCGAAATCCGTGAATATGCGGCCGAATCGCCCGCATCAATTGGTAGATTCGCAGGAATCGCCGGCAACATTGCGGCGGCTCAGCCGCGAAAAGTGGCAGAATGGCGGCAGAAAGCGCGGTCATCCCCGCTATTTCCCGTTCGATCACGGCGAGAAGCGCGGCAAGCCGGTTGGCTTCCGCTATGGATTGCTCGCACGGATGATAACCTCAGGCTTCCGCGGCGATGCCGGGCGCGTCGACCTCGGCGTCCGGGGCAGCCGGTCGCCAGTCCATCGGGACGAACCCCGAGGTCTGCTCCACCCGCCGCAGCCAGGTGCGGATCGCGGGGAAAGTCGCAAGGTCGAAGTCGCAGCGATCGGCGACATGGGTGTAGCCGTACATGGCGATGTCGGCGACGGTCAGCTGTCCCGCGGCGAAATAGTCGTGGGTCTTGAGGTGGTTTTCCATCACCTGCAGCGCGGCATAGCCGCGCTCCATCCAGTCTTCCAGCGCGTGGGTCTGCAGGTCGCGGCCGCCCTTGACCAGCGCCAGCCAGAAATAGGCCGCTCCGATGTTCGGCTCCAGCGCGTGCTGTTCGAAGAACATCCACTGCAGCGCTTCGGCGCGTTCGATCCGCGATTCCGGCGCCAGCGGGGTGCCGCCGGCGACATACCAGAGGATGGCGTTGGATTCGGCGAGATAACGTCCTTCCGCGACTTCCAGCAGCGGCACCTGTCCGCTCGGATTCATGGCCAGAAATTCCGGCGTGCGGCTTTCGCCGCGAAGGATGTCGACTTCAATGGCGCGATAAGGCGCGTTCAGCAGAGCCAGCGCGAGGCGAACCTTATAGCTGTTGCCGGAGCGCTGCATCGAATAGAGCTTGTACATCTTTGATTTCGTTCGATCGGAGAAGTGCGGCGTTGCGGTGTTCGAGCGACGCTCGTCTTGTCGCGCCGCAACGCGGCTAAACAATGATGCCGTTGCGGTTGTGCCGCAAGGCCCGTGCACCGGAAAAGTCGAAAACCTCTACTGCACTGCAACCGCGCAGAAATCCTGCCAGCGCACGTGGACGTGCACGCCGGGAGGTCAGCCACGCGCCGGACCGCTTCCCATTCCGGCTTCCTTGCCGGGCCCTTGCCAGAAATAAGTCATTTCCCCACGGAAGTTCATGAATATTGCGCGACCCCGGCGGGGCCGCTCCCACGTTCCCTGAAGTTCGCCGGCATCTGCCAAGCTTCTTGCGATGCCGCGTGACGCGCTTTAGGGTGCCTCGATCCCAACACGAAGAGTCGTGGATCGGTGCGGCCGCGCCAGCTGTGTCCATGACCGCAAGGAGACGATGATGCCGTTCCTGTCCGCTGCGCTCGACCGTGTGAAGCCGTCCGCGACCATCGCGGTTACGGACAAGGCACGCGCGCTGAAAGCGGCCGGCCGCAACGTCATCGGCCTCGGCGCCGGCGAGCCCGATTTCGACACGCCGGCCAACATCAAGCTGGCGGCGATCCATGCCATCGAGGCCGGCAAGACCAAATATACCGACGTCGGCGGCATTCCCGAGCTGAAGGCGGCGATCATCGCCAAGTTTCAGCGCGAGAACGGCCTGACCTACAAGCCGAACCAGATCATCGTCGGCACCGGCGGCAAGCAGGTGCTCTACAACGCCCTGATGGCCACCATCAATCCGGGCGACGAGGTCATCATTCCCGCACCTTATTGGGTGAGCTATCCGGAAATGGTGGCGCTGGCCGGCGGCGAATCCGTGCCGGTGGTGTGCACGGCGGCCGAGGGCTTCAAGCTCAGGCCCGAAGCCCTCGAGAAGGCGATCACGCCGAAGACGAAGTGGATCATCCTGTGCTCGCCGTCGAACCCGACCGGCGCCGCCTATACGCGCGCCGAACTGAAAGCGATCACCGACGTGCTGGTGAAGCATCCCGACGTCTGGGTGATGACCGACGACATGTACGAGCACCTGGTCTACGACGATTTTGTCTTTACCACGCCGGCGCAGGTCGAGCCGAAGCTGTACGACCGCACCCTGACGGTGAACGGGGTCTCGAAGGCCTATTGCATGACCGGCTGGCGCATCGGCTATGCCGGCGGGCCTGCCGAGCTGATCAAGGCGATGCAGACCATTCAGTCGCAGTCGACCTCGAACCCGTCGTCGATTTCGCAATGGGCCTCGGTCGAGGCGCTCAACGGTCCGCAGGATTTCATCCCGGCGCACAACAAGGTGTTCAAGGAGCGGCGCGATCTCGCGGTGGCGATGCTGAACCAGGCCAATGGCATCGAGTGCCCGCGGCCGGAAGGCGCGTTCTACGTTTATCCGTCCTGCGCCGGCACCATCGGCAAGACCTCGCCGTCCGGCAAGGTGATCGCCAACGACGAGGACTTCGTCACCGAGCTGCTCGAAAACGAGGGCGTCGCGGTGGTGCAGGGGTCGGCGTTCGGCCTCGGCCCGGCGTTCCGGATTTCCTATGCGACCAAGACCTCCGATCTCGAGGAAGCCTGCAAACGCATCCAGCGCTTTTGCGGCAATCTGAGATAGTCAGATCACCTCAGCGTCGACGCCGGATCCTTTGATGGCGGATTTTTGAAAGCGCCTTGTTTCGGACAAGACGCCTTCTTGTTTTGGACAAGGCGCTTTCCTCCTGTCGCTCCGCAAACCCAATTCGTCATGCGGAGACCACAACCATGCGACTTTCCACACTTGCCGTTGCGATCGCCGCACTCGGCGCCTCGATCGCCGGTGCCAACGCCCAGACCCCGGTACGCGCCGGCCTGCTGCAATGCCAGGGCGGCCAGAATGTCGGCTTCGTGGTCGGCTCGGTCACCTCATTCGAATGCGTGTTCCAGAGCGAGGGCCGCCGCCCCGAACCCTATCTCGCCACCGTCCGCCGCTATGGCGTCGATCTTGGCTTCACCGACCAGACCCGGCTGGTCTGGGCGGTGAACGCGCCGACGCGAAGGGTGGGACGCGGCGACCTCGCCGGCAATTATGGCGGTGTCGGCGCCAACGCTTCGGTCGGCGTCGGCTTCGGCGGTAATTTCCTGGTTGGCGGTCCGGAAAATCCCTACGCGCTGCAGCCGATCAGCCTGCAGGGCCAGACCGGTCTGAACGTCGCGGCCGGGATCGCCGACATCGAACTGCAGCCGGTCCGGTTGGGGCGCGGCGGCACTCCCCGTCATCACCGGCATCACAACCGGCATCGCCCTCAGGGCTGATGCGCCTCCGCAGCTTCATGAGCTGAACGAAAGAGGCCCGCGAAAGCGGGCTTTTTTTATTGGCCCTCGTCGTGCCCGGGACCCCGGGCATGACGAAGCCCTTCCATCGCGCGCCGTTCGCCGGCAAAATCTGGCACGGCTACCGGCGTTGTGTCATAGATTTGCACGCGCCAGGGCAGCGGCGCCGTCCTTGCTTCCTGCTCGCATCACATTTATTCAGCCGGAGATTTCCTCATGCCCCGTTCAACGATCCTCGCCGGTGTCGCCGCGACCCTGCTGGTCGCGTCTTGCGCCGCCGCCCAGGCGCAGCAGCCGATGCAGCGCGTGCAGGTCGGCGTCCTCGAATGCCGCGGCGGCGCCAGCGTCGGCTTCATCGTGGGCTCGGTGACCAACCTCGGCTGCGTGCTGCGCGCCGATCGCCTGCCGGAAGACCGCTACGTCGCGACCATCCGTAAAGTGGGCCTCGATCTCGGCATCACCCAGGAATCCGCGCTGGCCTGGGGCGTATTCGCGCCGGTGGCGCGGCTCGGGCCCGGCGACCTCGTCGGCAATTACGTCGGCGCGCAGGGCAGTGCCACGCTCGGCGTCGGAGTCGGTGGCAACTTCCTGGTCGGCGGCTCCAACAATACCATCGCGCTGCAGCCGCTCAGCGTGCAGGGCCAGGTCGGCCTCAGCATCGCGGCGGGCCTGGAGAGCCTGGAGCTGCGCCCGGGGAGGTGAGGTTCTCTCCGCGCAACGTCCTTCGCTTTCTCCACACCCGCAGGTCGGCCATGACCTTGATGGTCGCCGCGATGACCAGCGCGCAGAGCGCCGCCTTCGACACCGTCTCCATCGTCCCCTCGATCAGGAGGCCATGGACCACACTCCCTGCGACGATGACGATCGCCAGCAGCATATGGGCGGTGCGCCACGTTCGCAGTCGCAGTCCCAGGCGCCGGCGGAGTGCAGCCAGAAGTGCGACGGCGAAGATGGCCCACATGGCGATCACACCCCAGGGGGAGAACGGCGTCGGCGATGAGAAGAGAAGGGCGTCGATCATGTCAGGCGGACTGGCGATCCAAAGACCCCCGACGTGGATCAGCACCGCCACCACCAGCGCGCCTCCGACCCAGGGATGGGCACGCCGCCCGAACCGGGCCGAAAGTCCCGGCAGGTATCCGCCGATCAGCAACGGCTGAAACAGCATGACGCCCAGCGCGATAATCCCCGCGAACCCGGCCAGGATGTAGACCGGATCGCGCCAGGCGTGCAGCGGGCTCGCCGCGGCAAGAGCGATCGGCACGCCGACGGCCGCTGCCAAGGCGACCCAAGTCAGGGCCGCCCGGGCCAATCTCCATCCCCTTGGTCGCAACCCGGTCAGGCCGGCTGAAGCACGAAGTGCGCCTCCAGGGCGGTATCCTTTGCGCTCGGCATCACCGGCCGTAGAAAGACGGTCTTGAATTCATCGCTGTCATAGGCGAGGTGACCGTGCGGCTGGCCGAACACGGGAACGATCTGCGGCATCTCGAGTCGGAACACCCCGTTCTTGTCGGTGAGCGTGGCGCCATGACTCTGCGGATCGTTCTCCCGCCCTTCGGTGGTGTGCGCCCAGATCTGGATGCGCTGCCCCGCAAGCGGCGCCCCATCGCCGGCGCGGCGTACGGTGCCGGTCATCCAGAAGCCACCCTTGCCGATCCGCTCCACGATCGGCGCGCCCTTGGTGTAGTTGTTGGCCCCGCCCCGCATCGAAGGGGTCGGCGCGAGGCCTTCCGCGCGGGCCGGCACCAGCAGCCCGGAAACCCCGGTTGCCGAGACTCCGGTTGCCAGCACGGCGCCGCCGGCGGCGAGCAGGGTGCGGCGGTTGAGTACGACGGTGGTCATGCAAGTTCCCTTAGGCGACCGTGCGATGGCTTCGCCGAGCTTACAACACCAGGCGCGCGACGCCCAGTTGAGGGAGGTAACGAGCGCGACAGGTCGCATAACAGTGTTGTGAACAGGTGTGCCGGCCGCTCAGCCGGAGAAGGCCATGTCTAAAGGCGAGGGATCCAGCCCGGACGGCTCAACAGATATTCGACCATTCGCGGAGGAATGCTTAAGGAGCTCGCTATCTCGCGTTCATCCCCAGGCAGTCCCGCAAGGATCGATGCTTCACGCTTGCTTCGGACCTTGGCAAGCCACTCCGGATCGACCACCACGGCGCGTCCTACCGCAACCAGGTCGGCTCCCAGGTCGATCGCCTCCTCGGCATCCCCGCACGTCTTGATCCCGCCGCTTGCCATGACCGCACTGCGGCCCGCGATGACGCGCGCAAGTTCCGTGATCGGACTTGTCCGCGGGGTATGACTTTGCTCGACCGGGCCGTCATAGACGCGGGTCTCTCGTTGAGGCCGGCTCTTGCGAAAATCATCGAGCGAAACGGAGATGTAGTCGAGATTCAACCTGGCCAATTCATCACAAAGCAGCTTGGCATCCGCGAGCGTATAGCCGTCCGCCTCGGCCTCGAACGGCGTCACGCGAAACCCTGCGATCAGCTTCGGGCCGAGCGCGTCGCGAACGGCCTCTGCGACCGCGAGAGGAAAGCTCATCCGCTTTGCAAGCGTGCCGCCCCACTGATCGACGCGATGATTGGCCCGGGGTGAAAAGAACTGATGCACCGCGTAGTGGTTGGCGCCGTGAATCTCGACACCGTCGAAACCGGCCTTTCGGGCCAGGGCGGCAGCCGCGCGAAAGCTGCCGACCAGGCCTACGACCTCGTCGGATGTCATCGCCCGCGGCGTCCTGGCGCCCGGCCGCAACGATGCCACCGCCGAAGGCGCGCGCATATGCTCGCCGATCAATTCGGGCTTGGCGATGCGGCCGCCGTCATAGATCTGCAGGATCGCAAGCCCTCCCGCTGATCGCATCGCCTCGGCGAGCCGCTGCAGGCTGGACAGGTGCCCGTCATGCGCCGCGCCGATTCCCCGCCAGGAGCGCCCGTCCTCTGCGACATAGGCGGCGGAAGAAATCGTGGCGCCGAATCCGTTGGCGGCACGCCGCCGGACGAATTCGAGTTCGTCTTCGGCGGCCGTCCCGTCCTCATTCGAGGAATCGGTGGTCAGCGGCGCGATCGCAAACCGGTTCGCCAATTCGCGTCCGCAGTTGAACCTGATAGGAGACCACACGACCATCGATCAGACCTCGTATTCCTTATTTCTCCCCTCCACCCGCGAAGCGGTGGGGTCCGAGGCGAGCGAAGCTCGCTCTTAGGGGTCGGGGGTGGGGGGTCTATCGGTGCATTCCGCTGACAGCGAATTTGCCGAAGCACCCCCCACCCCCGACCCCTAAGAGCGAGCTCCGCTCGTCTCGACCCCACCACGCGCAAGGGCGCGCGGGGGGAGGGAAGAAGAGCATCGCCTTAATGAAAGATGCGTCCGGAGTCGATGACGACGGTCTGCCCGGTCATGGTCTCGGTGCGGCACATCGCGACCACCATGTCGGCGCAGTCGTCCTTGTCGGCCGCCTTCTTCAGCAGCGAGCTCGATGCGGAGCGCTCGATCTGTTCGGACCGGAGATTGGCGGTGGCGCGGGTGCCGTCCAGCAGGCCCGGCGCCACGCAGTTGACCAGCGTCTCCGGCGCCAGCGCGACCGCCATGCAACGCGTCAGATGAATCAGCCCCGCCTTCGACACGGCGTAGGCGATCGAGGAGCCGGTCGGGCTCAGCCCTGCCACCGACGCGATGTTGACGATGCGGCCTCGCCCCTGGGCCTTCATGACCGGCGCCACCGCCTTGATCAGGCGCATCGGCCCCGTCAGGTTGATGGCCATGATCTTGTCCCACACCTCCGGCGTCAGATCGTCGAGATCTCCGAACGGGATCGCGATGTTGTAGGCGGCGTCATTGACCAGCACATCGAGCCGGCCGAACGCCTGCGCGACCTCGCCGGCCAGCCGCTCCACATCCGCGCCGTCGGCGATGTCGCAGCCGAAAGCCCGGGCGTTGATCTGATAGCGCGACGCGAGGTCGCTGGCGACACTTTCCGCCTGGTCGCGGCTGCGCGCGTACATGACAGCGACATGTGCGCCCTCCTGCGCGAGCGCGTGGCAGATCCGCTGCCCCAGCCCGCCATTGCCGCCCGTCACCAGTGCAACCGCGCCCTTCAGGTCCATCGGTTCTTTCCTTTGATGCGAATGCGCTGTCGCGAGCCAGCACTCCCACCCCTTTGATATCTTGCCGTGCCATCCGGATGGTGTTTGTCTGGCAACGACGTATCATGAGAAGCTGAGAGGAAACCAGTTAAAATGAGCATTGCCGATCCCAACAAGACGATCCTGACGGGCGAGAACCCGTTCATACGCCTGAGCCCCAAGGACGGCGAGCCGAACTCGACAGAGGCGAGCTATTGGCGGATCATCTTTTCGCCCGCTGGTCCCGGCCACGTCCTCTACTGGAAAAGCGAACTGACGGAAGCGCGTTGGCGCATTTACTCCGACAACATCGCGATGGCGCGGTGGCTGCAGTCGACCGTACAAGGTATGCTCAATGCCGAACTTTCCGACACGACGATCCCCTGCGCGGACGCGCAGTTCTCCAAAGCTGGAGATCCACGCTACTTCTGGACTGAGCACATCAGGTCGCACGGCGAGGAAATCTCGCTTACCTGGTTCGATATCGGCGAGCCGCTACTGATCCACTCGCAGCCGAACCAGATTCCCGACCGGCGCTACGGCGTGTGCACCGTGCTGATGCCGGCGCTCGGCACGCGCCTCGTCCGCAACGGCGTCGAGGCGAATGGGCGATCCTGGCCGCGGGAACGAGAAGGGCGGCCATTCTCGACGTCGGCGTTGGCATTCTCGGAAAGCTGGACGGAAGCGATCTGAGGCGGGGCTGCCAATCGGTCCCCGCCCTCTGCTTTTGACGATTCCGGAGGCCGCGACGCGAGGAACTTGTTCCGCTATCGCCAGGGCGTCGCTGATGCGCGCGCCCTGGCCAGAGGCTCCATTCAGTCATGCTGCTGACTCAATTTCTGTCTTAGTCGGTGAGAACTAAGCATCCGTGTGGGGGACCACCTTGGTTCCCGCAACGGTTCCGTCGCCAGGATTGGCACGGTCGCAAAAAAATCGGCGCAAGTTCGTCAACGCATCCGCGTTCGCTTGGCCCTGTTTTGCGACATCGAGAACCGAACGATCCAGAAAATCCAGTCAAGGAGTCATGATGCCGTTTTGTTCGAGCGCCGCGATTTGCGGCGCCGTGGTTGCGTTAGCCTTTTCTGTTACCGTTGTTCGAAGTGAGATCGGAGTTCATTCAAGCGCCGTCGTCCATGCCGCGTCCGGGGATGCGATCGTTGGCGCGGCATCCACGTACAATCCGTTCCGGCCGGGATGGCGGGAGGGCGGCCCGAACACAGCCTCCGGCGAGCGCTATGATCCCTCCGTCTGGGCGGCCGCCATCAAGACGAGTTTGCGCCAGAAATTTGGTGGGGTCCGATATGGCGCGAGGCCGAAATATGCCCTCGTTGAGGCTGTAGGCAAGAAGGTCATCGTCAAGATAAATGACGTGGGGCCACTGACACCTGGCCGCATCATTGACCTGAATGAGCGGACCATGCGCCATTTCGATCCAAGCCTGCAGCTCGGGATAATTTATGGCGTAACTGTCAGGCCTCTTGCCGGCGACTATTGGATCCCGGGACCGGTTGGCTGAACATCGCGCGCGAAAAGAAGTCGAGCGCGCAGGATGGGTGGAGCGAAAGCGATTCCCTGGTGTGGTTGTCAACAAAAAACGCCGTCATTCCGGGGCGCGCATCAGCGCGAACCCGGAATGCAGGCCACGCCTGATGAAGATGAGCACTACTCTTACGCTGTAGCGCTACGATAACCCAAACCAGAGTTCCGCGGCGATTTCCATCCGACGAGTCACGAGATTAAGCAGGGACGTAGGTCAACCTGATCACGTCCTCGCCAATCCGATCACTAGTGATAAGGCGGAGCGGCGGCCGGGGTCCGGCGAAATATGGCTTGCCGTGGCCAAGCACGACGGGGTGCAGGTAGATCCGATACTCATCGATCAGGCCGAGTTCTGTGAGGCTTCGCGCCAAGGCTGGGCCAGCAACTTCGATCTCCCCGACGCGCTCGGCCTTCAGCTCACGGATCACCGCCTCGAAATCATCATCAACAAGCGTGGCGTTGGGGCCGACCGATTTCAACGAGCGCGAGACGACCCATTTCGGCTGGCTCCGCCACGCCGCCGCGAAGGCGTGTAGTTCTGCATCCCACTCGGCGTGATCGTCATCCCAATAACGCATGATCTCGTACATTTGGCGACCGTACACACTGCCTGCCTGGCCCTGAGCCTCCTCGATGAAGTGGCGGAAGAGCGTGGGGCCTGGCCCAAACGCCATATGGTCGACGTAGCCGTCCAAGGACTGGTTCATTCCGAATACGAGCTTAGCCATGCCCACTCCCTCGTTCTTATACCGCGCAATCGCGAGACTCTGATTGCGTTATGCAACTGGTTCTAGGCTAGCGCGACTGATCTTATATCGCAATTGGTTTTGGAGTGCGCATGAACGCCTAGCACCGTCGAGACTTCGGGGAACGCTGGAGCCTGATCGTCATCCGCGACTGATGTTCGGCAACCGAACACACGGTACGCCCCGCCTGCGACACATTAACCCGTCGGATAAAATTTCGCTTTTCCCGAAACCCAAATCAGCGCTAAGAATCCCGCCATCCTGTCCCCTTGAAAGGGGCGTTGGCCATCGTCACCAAGCGTTGGGATGGGATGCGGTGGACGCGGCGGCATCGTGCGCGCAAAGGGATTGCAGGGCGGGATCAACTCCGTGAGCGGTCTTGGAGCGGGCGGACGAGCGGTGTCGAAGCGTACGGCAAAATCGTGTGGACCTGACGCCTCAATGGTCGGCGTCAAGTCTGCGGAACGCAAGTCGGCCCGACCGGGCGCGGATGAGCCAGGTATCCGCAGGCGACGGAGGCGAGAAGAGCCCGATACTCCGGGGTGAGCGCGAGATAAGCCGTCAAGCCATTGCGCAGGGAATGTCGGATGTTCTCCGCTGCCCTGTATGCTCGTGTGCAGCTTCTTTGCACAGTTTCGCACACGAGACCGCGGGTGCAGCGCGCATCCGGCATTCCCTGCTCCCTCATTTTCGAGGGACAATGACAGGCAAAGCTCGGGCAAATCGTGCCGCGAGAAGGCGGACGCATATCTGGTGTTTGAAATGAATTGCAACTCCCACCACGTCATTGCGAGCGCAGCGAAGCAATCCATCTCACACCAGGCACCGCTGCGAAATGGATTGCTTCGCTGCGCTCGCAATGACGGCTGACGGGCCGGTGCGCCGTCCCTGGGGACTCCACCATGCGCCGCAGCGACGTTTTTCCCGCTTGCCAAAATGGCGAGACAGGGGGAGCATCCACCTGCCGACCCAATCACGGGCCGAGCTCCCAACAAGGAGGCGGCGATGGGACAAGACGTCAGAAGTCCCCGAGGCCCACGGTGCATTGCGCTGGTGGGCCCTTTCCAGAGCGGTAAAACCACACTTCTCGAAGCCATATTGGCGCGCACCGGCGCCATCCCGCGGGCCGGCAGCGTCGATGCCGGAACCTCCGTCGGGGACGCCAGCCCCGAGGCCCGCCACCACAAGATGGGCACCGGCCTCACCGCCGCCACCACCAGTTTCATAGGCGAGAGCTACACCTTCATCGATTGTCCCGGCTCGATCGAGTTCGCCCACGACATGCGCGCCGCGCTTCCGGCGGTCGACGCCGCGGTCGTGGTCTGCGAGGCGGACGAGAAAAAGCTGCCGCAGCTGCAGATCATCCTGCGCGAACTCGAGGATCTCGGCATTCCGCGCTTCCTGTTTCTCAACAAGATCGACCGCGCCTCCAAGCGCATCCGCGAAACGCTGGCGACCCTGCAGCCGGCGTCGCGGATTCCGCTGGTGCTGCGCCAGATTCCGATCTGGAACGGCGACCTCATCGCCGGCTTCGTCGATCTGGCGCTGGAGCGCGCCTTCGTCTATCGCGAGCACAAGGCCTCCGAAGTGGTGGCGCTGGAGGGCGGCGATCTCGACCGCGAGAAGGAAGCCCGCTTCTCGATGCTGGAAAAGCTCGCCGACCACGACGACGCGCTGATGGAGCAGCTGCTCGAGGACATTGCGCCGCCGCGCGATGCGGTGTTCGACGATCTCGCCCGCGAATTGCGCGAAGGCCTGATCTGTCCGGTGCTGCTGGGGTCGGCGATCCGCGAGAACGGCGTGCTGCGGCTGATGAAGGCGCTGCGGCATGAAGCGCCCGACGTGACCGCAACCGCCAAGCGGCTCGGCGCGTCGTCGCAAAAGGATGCGCTGGCCTATGTGTTCAAGACCCTGCATCTGCAGCACGGCGGCAAGCTGTCGCTGACGCGTCTGCTCGCCGGCCGCCTCGACGACGGCGCCACGCTGCACTCGTCGTCGGGCGAGCACGGCAGGGTGTCGGGAATTCTTTCGGTAGGCGGTACGCATGACAGCAAACGTCCCGCCGCCGAGGCCGGCGAGACGGTCGCGCTCGGCAAGCTGGACAGCATCAAGACCGGCGATACGGTATCGAGCGGCAAGACCGCGCCGAAGGCGCTGCTCGGCGTCGAGCCGACGCCGCCGGTGCTGGCGATGTCGCTGTCCGCGGTCGACCGCAAGGACGACGTCAAGCTCGGCCAGGCGCTGCTGCGCCTGATCGAGGAGGACCCCTCGCTGAGCATCGTCCAGAACCCGCGCACCCACGATACGGTGTTGTGGGGTCAGGGCGAAATGCATCTGCGGGTGGCGCTGGAGCGCCTCAAGGATCGGTTCGGCGTCAACGTCAAATCGCAGCCGCCCTCGATCGGCTATCAGGAGACCATCCGCAAATCGATCACCCAGCGCGGCCGGCACAAGAAGCAGTCCGGCGGCCACGGCCAGTTCGGCGACGTGGTGCTGGAGGTCAAGCCGATGCCGCGCGGCGGCGGCTTCGAGTTTCACGAAAGGGTGGTCGGCGGCGCGGTGCCGAAAAACTACATCGGCGCGGTGGAAGAGGGCGTGGTCGACGGGCTGCAGCGCGGGCCGCTCGGCTTTCCCGTGATCGACGTGCAGGTGACGCTGACCGACGGCTCCTACCACAGCGTCGACTCCTCGGACCTCGCCTTCCGCACCGCGGCGCGGATCGGGGTTTCCGAAGCGCTGCCGCAATGCGCGCCGGTGCTGCTGGAGCCGATCCATGTGGTCGAGATCGTCTGTCCGACCGAGGCCACCGCCAAGATCAACGCGATTCTTTCAGGGCGGCGCGGGCAGATTCTCGGCTTCGACACCCGCGAGGGCTGGCCGGGATGGGACCGGGTCCGCGCCATGATGCCGGAAGCCGAGATCGGCGAGCTGATCGTGGAGCTGCGCTCGGCGACGGCGGGCGCTGGCAGCTTTACGCGGGCTTTCGACCGCATGGCCGAGGTCACCGGCCGCGCCGCCGACCAGATCATCGCCGCGCACAGCGTCGCGGCGTAAAGCGACGGCATTGACAGCGCCGCCGGCTTGCCTGATCTCACTGGCGGCGCCCGCTTTCGGGCGCCGGCATGGGATCGACGATGACAGCCGTAACAAGACCTCCCGCCGCGTGCCTGATCGGATGGCCGGCGGCGCATTCGCGCTCGCCGCTGATCCATCATTACTGGCTGCGCACTTTGGGCATCGCGGGCGGCTACGTCATCGAAGCGGTGCCGCCCGACGAGTTCAAGGATTTCGTGTTCCGGCTGTCGCTGCGCGGGTTCGTCGGCGCCAACGTCACCCTGCCGCACAAGGAGCGCGCGCTGGCGCTGTCGAAGCCGGACGCGCGCGCCCGCGCCGTCGGCGCGGCCAATACGCTTTGGTACGAAGGCGGCGAACTGCGCTCGACCAACACCGACATCGAAGGCTTCATCAACAACCTCGACGCCTGCGCGCCCGGATGGGACCGCGTCGAGGACGCGCTGGTGCTGGGGGCCGGCGGCTCGGCGCGCGCGGTGGTGTTCGGACTGATCGAGCGCGGCATCAAGCGGGTGCATCTCGCCAACCGCACCCCCGAGCGGGCGCGGGCGCTGGCCGAACGGTTTGGCGCCGATGTGCATCCCGTCGCGTGGGAGACCATTGCAGACGTGCTGCCGCGCGCGGGCCTGCTGGTGAATACCACGTCGCTCGGCATGCATGGCCAGCCGGCGCTTCAGATCGACGTCGGCCTGTTGCCGCCGCACGCCGTGGTCGCCGACCTCGTCTATGTGCCGCTGCAGACGCCATTGCTGGCCGCGGCGCGGGCGCGCGGACTGCAGGTCGCCGACGGGCTCGGCATGTTGCTGCACCAGGCGGTACGTGGATTTGAACTGTGGTTCGGGCAGCGTCCGCAAGTCACCGCCGAGCTTCGTGCGCTGGTCGAGGCCGATCTCGCAAAAGCCTGAGCGTCGACGGCTAGATCGCCAGCACGTGATCGTCGATTTCGGCGATGGTGTTGACGCCGCACAGTCCCATGGTGACGCTGAGTTCGTTGCGGAGAATGTCGATTGCCTTCTCGACGCCGGGGCCGCCGAAGGCGCCGAGGCCGTGAATATACGCGCGGCCGATCATGCAGGACTTGGCGCCGAGCGCGAGCGCGCGCATCACGTCCTGGCCGGAACGGATGCCGCCGTCGAACATGATCTCGATCTGCGAGCCGACGACGTCGACGATCTCGGGCAATACTTCGATCGACGACGGCGCGCCGTCGAGCTGGCGGCCGCCATGGTTCGAGACCACCAGTGCCTGCGCGCCGGTCTTCGCTGCTATCTCGGCGTCCTCGACGTCGAGAATGCCCTTCAGGATCAGCTTGCCGGGCCAGATGCTGCGGATCCACTCGATGTCTTTCCAGTTCAGCGAGGTGTCGAACTGGGTCGCGATCCAGGTCCCCAGCGCCGTGATGTCGTCGGTGCCCTTGAGATGGCCGACCAGATTTCCGAACGTGCGGCGCTTGCCGCGCAGCACGCCGGCGACCCAGGCCGGCTTGCTGGCGAAATCGATCAGCTTCGACAACGACCATTCCGGCGGCACCGTCATGCCGTTCTTGATGTCGGCATGGCGCTGCCCGATCACCTGCAGATCGACGGTCAGCACCAGCGCGCTGCATTTCGCCGCGATCGCGCGCTCGATCAGCGCCTTGATGAAGCCGCGGTCCTTCATGACATAGAGCTGAAACCAGAACGGCTTGTCGACGTTGGATGCGACGTCCTCGATCGAGCAGATCGACATCGTGCTCAATGTGTAGGGAATCCCGGCGGCCTGCGCGGCGCGGCAGGCGTGGATTTCGCCGTCGCCATATTGCATGCCGGTCAGCCCGACCGGCGCCAGGATCAACGGCATCGCGGCGGGCTCGCCGAGAATCGTGGTGGTAAGGTCGCGCTTCGACACATCGACCAGGATGCGCTGGCGGAACTTGATCGCCTGCAGGTCGTCGACGTTGGCGCGCAGCGTGTCCTCCGAATAGGAGCCGCGATCGGCGTAGTCGAAAAACGCCTTCGGCACTTTGCGCATATGGACCTGACGCAGATCCTCGATGCAGGTGATGTGTTTCATATGCGTTCCCGGCCCTCCTTGTATTGTCGCTTTGACGGATCATCTAGCATGCTTGCGGGCCCGGCAAAATCGCCCCACGGCAAAGGCCGGCCATCAGGAGGGCAGCCATGACCAGACCGCGCTCACCCGCCAACGACGCCAAAGCCGCCGAGAAGCGCCGGCTGGACCGAGCCCTGGAGGAGGGGCTGAAGGAGACCTTTCCGGCTTCCGATTCGGTCAATGTCACCCAGCCGCCGCCCTCGAAAGCCGACCACCACATCAAGCGCGGCGACTAGCATGACCTCCGGCAAGGTTGGGTGGCCGAGTATTCCAGTATTAACAATGTCTTATGACCTGAATCCCGGATCGGTTGCCGGTAATGATTCATCATATTTTTTGAAGTCATTTTAGCGCCACAGGCAGTATAACCCCCTGCACGCCACATAGGCGGGCGTTCACACAGGCGGGCGTTCGCGGTTTCTCGCCGGATGGTTCGAGAGGCCGCGGCGATGCTGGGGGTCACATGAGCCGCAAATATTTCGGGACGGACGGGATTCGGGGCCGTGCCAACGGTCTGATCACGCCGGAGCTGGCGCTCAAGGTCGGGCAGGCCGCCGGCCTGGTATTTCAGCGCGGCGAACATCGCCACCGCGTCGTGATCGGCAAGGACACGCGCTTGTCCGGCTACATGATCGAATACGCCATGGTGGCTGGCTTTACCTCCGTCGGCATGGATGTGCTGCTGCTCGGCCCGATGCCGACGCCGGCGGTGGCGATGCTGACCAAGTCGATGCGCGCCGATCTCGGGGTCATGATCTCGGCCTCGCACAATCTGTTCGAGGACAACGGCATCAAGCTGTTCGGCCCGCAGGGTTTCAAGCTTTCGGACGATGTCGAAAAGCAGATCGAGCAGCTGCTTGACGAGTCGCTGGACAAGAAACTGGCTCAGAGCGCCAGCCTGGGACGCGCCCGCCGCATCGACGGCGTCCACGACCGCTACATCGAATTCGCCAAGCGCACCCTGCCGCGCGATCTCAGCCTCGACGGCCTGCGCGTGGTGGTCGATTGCGCCAATGGAGCCGCCTACAAGGTGGTGCCGGAAGCGCTGTGGGAACTCGGCGCCGACGTGATTTCCATTGGCGTCGATCCCGACGGCTTCAACATCAACAAGGAATGCGGTTCGACCTCGCCGGAAGCGCTGAGCCGCAAGGTGCGCGAGATGCGCGCCGACATCGGCATCGCCCTTGACGGCGACGCCGACCGCGTCATCCTGGTCGACGAGCGCGGGCATCTGGTCGATGGCGACCAGCTGCTCGCGGTGATCGCGCAGAGCTGGAAGGAAGACGGCCGGCTCGCCAAGCCCGGTATCGTCGCCACCGTGATGTCGAATCTCGGGTTGGAGCGTTTCCTCGATAGCCAGGGCATCGAGCTGATCCGCACGCCGGTCGGCGACCGCTATGTGCTGGAGCAGATGCTGGGGCGCGGCTACAATGTCGGCGGCGAACCTTCCGGTCATATCATCCTGTCGGACTATGCCACGACAGGCGACGGCTTCGTCGCCGCGTTGCAGGTGCTGGCGGTGGTGCAGAAGCTTCGCCGGCCGGTATCGGAGGTCTGTCACCGCTTCGATCCGCTGCCGCAGATCCTGAAAAACGTGCGCTACCGCAGCGGCAAGCCGCTCGACGACGCCGACGTCAAATCCGCCATCGATGCCGGCGAGAAACGGCTCAACGGCCACGGCAGGCTGCTGGTACGCTCTTCCGGCACCGAGCCCGTGATCCGGGTGATGGGGGAGGGCGACGACCGCATCCTGGTCGAGGAAGTGGTTGATCATATCGTGTCCGCGCTCGGGCACGCCGCGGCCGCCTGAGCGGGTTAGAGTCTGGCGCATGATCCTTGCGCCAAACCGCTCACACTTCGGCGGATCATGCGCGCAGGTTCGGCCGCGGCATTTCGCCAATACCTCGTTATTGATTGTGGCGATCCCGCGATTCTTTGTTTCGCGCGCCGACTCGCACCGGCATGCCCGGCCGCGCGCAACGGATTATCAACCTTAATAATTAGGGTTAAGTGACGCTTAAGTATTTTGAGGCATCTTCCGACCGTGAGTTTTTGATGTGAGGCCTCCGTTGTCTGCCTCACCGGACAAAAGGGACGAAGCAATGCGTAGCGTCAAGTTTCTCGTTGCCGCCGGAGCGGCATCACTGTTGTCGTCGGGAGCGTTTGCCGCCGACATGGCCATCATGCCGCCGCCGGCCTACGCGCCGCCCCCGATCGTCGAGGACTTCGGTGGTTGGTATCTGCGTGGCGACATCGGCTTCAGCAACCAGCGGGTCGACCGCCTGAACAATGCGCTCGACACCGTCGGCGCTCCCTCGTCGGTGCAACGTCTTAGTTTCAACACCGCCGGCATCTTCGGCCTCGGCGTCGGTTACAAGGTCAACAACTGGTTCCGCGCCGACGTCACCGGTGAGTATCGCGGCAATTCGCAATTCTTTGGAACGGATCACCTCACTTACGCGGGGCCTTCGTTCGGCGTCAACACGTATCACGCCACCAAGTCGGAATGGGTCGTTCTCGGCAACGCCTATGTTGATCTCGGCACCTGGTGGTGCGTGACTCCGTTCATCGGCGCCGGCGTCGGCGGTGCGCGGGTCTCCATCGCCAATTTCACCGACGTCAATACGCCCACCTCGGGCGTAGCCTTCGGTGACAACGTGGCGAAATGGAATCTGGCCTGGGCGGTGCACGCCGGTGTCGCCTACAAGGTCACGCCGAACTTCACCGTCGAACTCGCCTATCGCTATCTCGACATGGGCGACGGCCTGACCGGCGATCTCCGCACCTTCGACGGCGTCAACAACGTCAACAACCCGACGACGTTCAAGAACATCACCTCGCATGACCTCAAGCTCGGCGTACGCTGGGATCTGAGCAACCCGCCAGCCTACGCGCCGCCGCTGATGCGCAAGGGCTGATCGATCTTCCGATCGCTTCACTACTTCCTAACGGCGCGGAATCTTTCCGCGCCGTTTTGCTTTGCGCGATCCCTGATGAATCGCAGTCTTCGCCGGAGAAGCAGTTTTCGCCGGAGAACATGGGCGGCCGACGGCTCGCGACAACGATTGGTTAAGGTTAACGCGCGATGATCAGCGCCAAGGCATGGTGTTGGATGGAGCGTTACGATGCGTAGATTCTTGCTGGCGGCGGTAATGTTCGGAACGGCCTCCGGCGCGCAAGCAGCCGACATGCCGGATTTCCTTCGCGGCAGCATCGCTGCGTCGCCGCCGCCCCTGAACCGCAACTGGGACGGCTGGTACGTCGGCGGCCAGGTCGGATACGAATCGGCGGAAATCGATTTCAGCCGCAGCGTCGTCTCGCTGACGAATTTCATCTTTCGCAACAGCACCCTTCAGGCACCGACCTCGGATTGGTCGCTGCTGAACAAGAATCACGCGCAAGGCTCGAGCTTCGGCGCGTTCGTCGGCCGCAACTACCAGTGGGAAGATATCGTTTTCGGTTTCGAGGCCAACTACAGCTATTTCAACAACACCAAGAGCTCGTCGTCGAGCTCGATCGCGCTTGGCATCGTCAATCCGCCGGGCACCACGCCTCCGCCCGGCCACACCTACACCTACAACACGAGCATGACTGGCGCCGCCGCGCTGGAGGTCAAGGACGTGGTCACGTTGCGCGGCCGCGCCGGCTGGGCGACCAGCAATTTCCTGCCCTACGTCTTCGGCGGCGTTGCCGTCGGTCGTATGAATGTCGCCCGTTCGGTGTCGACCAACGTGGTCCTGAGGGATGACGAAGTGGTGACGACAGATATCGGCGGCGTCATGACCACGTTCTCGCTGCCGCCGGTGTTTACGGCGATCCCGTCGCTTTCGCAGAGCAACAGCGAGCAACGAACCAACAGTTTCGTCGCTGGCTGGACCGGCGGGCTCGGCATGGAATACATGATGTGGGGCAATCTGTTCATGCGAGGGGAGTGGGAGTACATCAAGTTCCTGAAGGTCAAGGATACCGTGGTGACGTTGAACAGCGTGCGGTTGGGAATCGGCTACAAATTCTGACCTCGCGGCGCGCACCCCGGCTTGACAGCCAATGATGCGGCTGGTCCGATGCCGGCCCTTGTCCGGGAGCCCGCGCAAGCCATGAAAATCTACGGCGATACCAATTCGGGCAATTGCCTGAAGGTGAAATGGGTCTGCGATCATCTGGCGCTGCCCTATGACTGGGTCAGCGTCGATACGCTCAAGGGTGAGACGCGCACCACGGAATTTCTCAAGCTCAATGGCGCGGGCCAGGTCCCGATTGTCGTGTTCGACGACGGCCGCGTGCTGGCGCAGTCCAACGCCATCATCCGCTATCTCGCGCGCGGCAGCGATCTCATTCCCGCCGACGGCTTCGCTGCGGCGAAGATGGATGAATGGCTGTTCTGGGAACAATACAGCCACGAGCCCTATATCGCGGTGTGCCGCTTCCAGATGGTCTATCTCGGCAAGCCGGCCTCGGACCTCGATCCCGACAAGATCAAGCGCGGCTATTTCGCGCTGGCGCGGATGGAGCATCAACTCGCTGCGACGCCGTTCCTGGTCGGCGACGCCTTCACGCTCGCCGACGTCGCGCTGCTGGCCTATACGCGGGTGGCGCATGAGGGCGGCTTCCATCTCGACGGCTACGGCTCGCTGCGACGCTGGATCAGCGAGGCAGAACGGTATCTGGGGTTGCCTCCGGCACGCGCAGCCTGATCGAGGACGGCCCCGTCACCAAGCTTTGCGCAGCCCCGGCGATTTTCCATGGAAGCCTCGCCGCGGAACGAACTATGGCATCGTAGCATATCTCTCCGGGCTCGGGCAGCTTGGGGATTGCGAAGATGAAGACCTACGCGATTGTGAGGGTCGGCAACGAGTACGTGGTGCAGGCTGGCGAAAACAGTGTTCTGAGAATCTCTAGCCGGCGAAGAGCCGAGAAGCTGGTCACCAGCGCATCGGAGTTGTGGGATTTGCTGGCCCCGCCGATCGTGCCGGAATGCGGCGCCGAGCCATCCATCACGCCTGCAACCGAACCCGCGTCAGATCACCGCTGAGCGCCCGAAACTTGCTTGACGATTCCGGGCCTTTCCCTTAATGACCGCGGCGGGACACCTCCCCCCAACGGGAGGCTAGCTATCTGGAAGGATAGAACATGACTGCTGCGAAGCCCGCATTGCGGCCGAACGTGCCGCATTTTTCCTCCGGCCCCTGTGCCAAGCGCCCCGGCTGGACCGCCCAAAACCTCAAGGACGCCGCGCTCGGCCGCTCGCACCGCGCGAAGATCGGCAAGGCCAAACTCAAGCTCGCGATCGAGTTGACGCGCGAAGTGCTTGAAGTTCCCGCCGGTTACAGGATCGGCATCGTGCCGGCGTCGGATACCGGGGCGGTCGAAATGGCGCTGTGGTCGCTGCTCGGTGCGCGCCCGGTGACCACGATTGCCTGGGAATCCTTCGGCGAAGGCTGGGTCAGCGATATCGTCACGGAATTGAAGCTCAAGGACGTCGCCAGGCTGCATGCCGGCTATGGCGACATCCCCGATCTCGGCAAGGCCGATCCCGCCTCCGACATCGTCTTCACTTGGAACGGCACCACCTCGGGCGTGCGCGTTCCCAATGCCGACTGGATCAGCGCCGACCGCGAAGGCCTGACCATCTGCGACGCCACCTCGGCGGTGTTCGCACAAGCGCTCGACTGGAACAAGCTCGATGTGGTGACCTTTTCCTGGCAGAAGGCGCTGGGCGGCGAGGCCGCTCACGGCATGCTGGTGCTTAGTCCACGCGCGGTGGCGCGGCTGGAGAGCTACACGCCGGCGTGGCCGCTGCCGAAGATCTTCCGCATGACCAAGGGCGGCAAGCTCAACGAGGGCATTTTCGATGGCGAAACCATCAATACGCCGTCGATGCTGTGCGTGGAAGATTACCTCGACGCCCTGAACTGGGCGAAATCGGTCGGCGGCCTCGAGGGTTTGATCGCGCGCGCTGATGCCAATACGAAGGTGCTGGCCGACTGGCAGGCGAAGACGCCGTGGATCGATTTCCTCGCGAAAGATTCGGCAATCCGCTCCAACACCTCGGTGTGCATGAAGGTGGTCGATCCCGCCATCACATCACTGACGCCGGATGCTCAAGCCGATTTCTCCAAAAAGCTGGTTGCGCTGGTGGAGAAGGAAGGCGCCGGCTACGATTTCGCGCATTATCGCGATGCGCCCGCCGGTCTGCGGATCTGGTGCGGCGCCACCGTGGAGGCCAAAGACGTCGCGCTACTGACGCAGTGGATCGACTGGGCATTCGCGGAGCTGAAGGCTGCGCTTCCGAAAGCGGCGTAAATTCTCTTTTTGACCTCGCCCCGTTCTTGCGGAGAGAGGTCGGCGCACCCGGATCGGCGCTTCGCGCCGTCCGAGTACAAGCTCAACGCCGGGTGAGGGGCTCTCTAGGCTTCGAACCCGTTGATGGATGCGCCTCAGCCCACCCCTCTCCCCCCGTAAGAACGGGGGGAGCAGAAGAAATCGCCCCAACGAATTCATTCCACCCCCGGCGCCTCGCGCCGACCCTCCCGCTGCAGGGGAAGGGCAGAGGAACATAAAATGACGAAGCCCAAAGTTCTCATCTCCGACGCGCTGTCGTCCGCCGCCGTGCAGATCTTCAGGGATCGCGGCATCGACGTCGACTTCCAGCCCAACCTCGGCAAGGACAAGGAAAAGCTCGCCGAGATCATCGGCAATTACGATGGTCTCGCGATCCGCTCCGCCACCAAGGCCACCGCCAAGATCATCGAGAAGGCGACGCGGCTCAAGGTGATCGGCCGCGCCGGCATCGGCGTCGACAACGTCGAGATTCCGGCCGCTACGGCCAAGGGCATCATCGTGATGAACACGCCGTTCGGCAATTCGATCACGACCGCCGAACACGCGATCACGCTCATGCTGGCGCTGGCGCGCGAAATTCCGCAGGCCGACGCCTCGACCCAGGCCGGCAAGTGGGAAAAGAACCGCTTCATGGGAGTCGAGATCACCGGCAAGACGCTGGGCGTGATCGGCTGCGGCAACATCGGCGCGATCGTCGCCGACCGCGCGCTTGGCCTGCGCATGAAGGTGATCGCGTTCGATCCTTTCCTGTCGCCGGAGCGCGCCAGGGATATCGGCGTCGAGAAAGTCGAGCTCGATGAACTATTCAAACGCGCCGATTTCATCACTTTGCATACACCGCTGACCGAAAAGACCAAGAACATCATCGACGCGGCTGCGCTGGCGAAAATGAAGAAGGGCGTGCGCATCGTCAATTGCGCGCGCGGCGGGCTGGTCGACGAGCAGGCGCTGGTCAATGCCCTGAACTCCAAACATGTGGCCGGTGCGGCGTTCGACGTGTTCGTCGAGGAGCCGGCCACGTCAAACGTGCTGTTCGGCCATCCCAACGTGATCTGCACGCCGCATCTCGGTGCTGCCACCACCGAAGCGCAGGAGAATGTCGCGCTTCAGGTAGCCGAGCAGATGTCGGATTACCTGTTGAGCGGCGCGATCTCCAACGCGGTGAACTTTCCGTCGATCACGGCGGAAGAGGCGCCGAAGCTGAAGCCGTTCATCGAACTGGCCGAGAAGCTCGGCTCGTTCGCCGGCCAACTCACCGAGAGCGGCATCCTCAAGGTTCAGATCACCTATGAGGGCCATGTCGCCGAAATGAAGATCAAGGCACTGACCTCGGCGGCGCTGTCGGGGCTGCTGCGGCCGATGCTCGGCGACGTCAATGTGGTCTCTGCGCCAGTGGTGGCCAAAGAGCGCGGCATGGTTGTCGATGAAATCGTGCGCGCAGCGCAGAGCGATTACGAAAGTCTGATCACCGTCACCGTCACCACCGAGCGGCAGGAGCGCTCGGTTTCGGGTACCGTCTATGCCGACGGCAAGCCGCGGCTGGTCGACATCAAGGGCATCCGGGTCGACGCCGAATTCGGCAGGTCGATGATCTACGTCACCAACGAGGACAAGCCCGGCTTCATCGGCAAGTTCGCCAGCCTGCTCGGCGACGCCAAGCTCAACATCGCCACCTTCCATCTCGGCCGCAACAAGCCGGGCGGCGACGCCATCGCGCTGGTTGAGGTTGACGGCGCGGTGCCGGCCGACGTGCTCGCCAGGGTGCAGGCGCTGCCGCAGGTCAAGCAGGCCAAAGCGCTGGTGTTCTGAACTTGAGTCACACGTCATGATGCCAGGCGGGTAGGGCGGTTCCGCACCACCGTGGCGCTCGATCGTGCCCGGCAGCGAGACGCTGGTGCTACAGCGAAACCGAGGCTTCTTGCGCTGCGCGCACCATCCTGCGCTGCATCACGGAAATGTCGCGCGACTTCCCGACGGGAGATCTGGCGGCCGTCCCTATCGTTGCGAGCAACGCAGCGTTGATTTCGGCGATCCGTCCGAGCTTGACCAGGCACCTTGCCACGTTGACGAACCCGTCAGGCTGTTCCGGCTGCAGCCGCACATATTCGAGATGGTGGTGGACCGCTTCCTCATGCTGGCCGAGGCCCTCGCAGGCCTGGCCCAGGCAGAGCCATGCCTTGGCGGAGTCGGGACGAACCGTCGTCAAGGTGCGGAACGACCGCTTGGCCGCGACCAAATCACCCTTCGACGTGAGTAGCTGGCCCAGCCGGTGCAACGCGTCGGCGTGTTTGGGCTGAACTTCCAGGATCCGCTGGTAGCCTATTTCAGCGTCGGCAAGCACTCCCTTCCGGTGCAGTTCGGTGGCCTGCTGCAGGACTTCAGGGATGCTCCGGGGGTCGATCCGGCCGCCTAGATTTCTGCCGTTTCGGGTCTCCAGCACGGTGCCACGAATCTTGCGTTCCGCGCAGCCGAAGGAATATTTGTAAGGCTCGTTTCCGCGCAGGAAATCGTACTCGGAAAATCCCTGCGCAATCGCGTGGCGAATGCTGAAGGCATGCAGGATCACGCCCGACGGCGGCCCATCGAATGTCTCGTCGCGCCCGGTCATGTAAAACGAGAAGGTTCGTTTGCGCGGCTCGACCAGCGTGGCCAGCGCCGCGACGGGCCGATCACCATGCCAGAATGTCGGCAGGTAAAGCATACCGGACTGAAAACTGCGCGTCAGCATCGCCCCGTTCGAGCGCACCAGGCCGTCGACCAGATTCCCCTTGCGAGGACGCCACTTGGTCTCCCAGAATCCCAGCAAGGTGTTGAGATCCCGCGTAAACGTCTCGGGAGTGGCAACGGTTATCCGATACTCCCCCGGTGCGTCGACCTGCTTCAACAGGCGTCGGATCTTCTGCCGCGTATTGGGACTGAGCGTTGCCAGATAGCTGTCCCAATCCTTCGGAAGCGTGACATACGGGCAACGACTGTTATCTATGCCGTCGACCTTGCTGACCCTGTTGGCTTCCGTCGTCTTGAAACCGGCTTTCGGAAAGCAGGCCAGCAGCAGCCGCGCGCGCCGCTCGGATATCCGCAGATTGTCCAGATTGAGGCGAGCCCAGTTCATCTGCCTCACGTAGCGGGCAAAAGCGGGAATGACCTTGTGCTCCGCCTCGGGCCTGCAAACGAGCCCGGTGTAGTCGGCAGCGAAGTTACCCGCCATCCGCATGTCGCTGACGGTGTCGGATTTCTCGATCGTGGTCTGCAGCCGCAAGGGAAGGAACGCGACATAGGGTAGATCAGCGGACTCGCCGGCTTTGGCCGCCAGGACGAACCACGGCCCGTGGATGTAGGACAGCCAGCCGCTGAGCCATTGCCATGACAGGAATATGTGCGCTTCGTCGTCCGCGTCGTAGACAGCGTTCCAGTTGTCCTCGAGCTTGGCCATCGATGGCAAGGTTTCGATAATGTCGATATGCACGGCGGTCGCCTTTCCAAAGTGCGTGTTAAGTTGCTCGTTCGTGACTAGCGCTCCCTGAATGCGCGCATCATGCTGTCGTGGATAGGCCTGACGATGTACTGGAAGAACGTCCGTTCCGCCGTCTTGATGTAGACCTCGGCCGGCATGCCGGGCGTCGGGCTGAAACCCGGAAGGTTCATGCTTTCCTCTCGGTTGAGCCGGACGCGGACGAGATAGATGTCGGTTGGCCCCACCTGCTGGGATTTCTTTTCGTCCGCCAAGGTGTCGGCGGAGAGGTACACGACCTCGCCGGAAACCATCGGCGTGATGCGCTGGTTCAGCGCCGTAAGCCGCACCATCGCCAACTGGCCGTTCTTCACGCTGTCGATGTCTTGCGGCCGCAACCGCGCCTCGATGATGAGTTCGTCTTTCAGCGGCAACAGCTCCATGATGTTCTTGCCGGCCTCGACCACCCCGCCTCGCGTATGGTAGCGGAGCTTTACCACGACGCCGCTGACCGGTGCCGTCACGCGGATTCGATCGAGGATGCCCTTGGACGCAAGCATTCGCTCCCGGACGTCAGCAAGCTCGCCGCGGATCTCGTGCATCTGTTCGACTGCGGTCTTGATCGCCGTCTTGCGGACGCCGTTGATCTGCTCGACCGCTCGGGAAATCCGTTCCTTGGCATCCCCGATGTCGCCCATGATGCGACCGACCTCGCCTTCCAGATTGGCCTTCGACCGCTGCAGCACCATCAATTCCGGCTTTCGCACCAGCCCGGCCTGCACCAGACGGTCCTTGGTCACGATTTCCTCGTCGAGCAGGACGATCTGACGCTTGACCGCGTCAAGCTGAACTCGCGACCCCTGAATCCGCTCATCCAGTGCCTTGATGCTCTCGTCGATGCTCTTGACGTCGCTATTGAGGTTGTTGCGGCGCGCCGTAAACGTCATTTGCTGGCTGTCGACGATTTCCCTCACCTCCGGCGACTTGTCCAGCCAATTGACGATCTCGGGCGGCAGCGTGATTTCCTGCTCCTCCTTCATCTCGGCCTGCAGCCTTGCATCGATCGCCGTCAGCCTGATGCGACGCAGGAACAGCCGCTGCAGCTCCGCTCGCGCCGCGGTATCATCGAGTTCGAGCAAGATTTGCCCGGCCTCCACGGTGTCGCCTTCGCGCACGTAGATATCGCGGATCATTCCGCCCTCGAGATGCTGGACGATCTTGTTCTGTCCGGTAACGACGAACACGCCCGATGCGACCACGGCGCCGGCGATCGGCGCCATGTTGCCCCAGACGCCGAACCCCATCAGCACTGTGGCCATGATCAGCATGCCGCCAACGGTCGGCACCTTGGTCGATCGCGGCAGCGAATCGTACCAGAGGCCGTCTGACGGCGCGGAGCGAACCGCGATTTTTCTGTTGGCCATTGCGTAACCTCGTTCCTGTCAAACCCTGGCGACGTCCCCAATCAATTCAATGGCGAAGGATCGCCCGGCGCGGTCGGGATGTTGGTCTGCTTGCGTCCGGTGATCATGGGAATGATCTCGTCGCGGGTTCCGAAAGCCTGCACCGAGCCCTGATGCAGGATCATGATCTTGTCGACGCTCATGAGCAGCGCGGCGCGCTGGGTAATTGTCACCACCGTGATCTGTTTTTCCTTGGCGCGCAGCAGCGCCTTGGCGAGCGCCCGCTCGCCGTTGGAGTCCAGGTTCGAGTTCGGTTCGTCGAGCACGATCAGGCGCGGGCTGCCGTAAAACGCGCGCGCCAGCCCGATCCGCTGCCGCTGGCCGCCCGACAGCGGACTTCCGTCCATGCCGACAATGGTCTCGTAGCCCTGCGCGAAGCTCGAGATCATCTCGTGCACATCGGCGGTCTCGGCCGCGTCGAACACGTCCTCGTCGCGGGCATCCTCCCGCATCCGGCCGATGTTGGCCTTGATGGATGCAGGGAACAGCTGCACGTCCTGCGGCAGGTAGCCCACGCTCTCGCCGAACTGGCGTGGGTCCCAGTTGCGCAGGTCCATCATGTCCAGCCTTACGCTGCCGGCGGTCGGAATGATGGATCCGACCAGCATGCGCGCCAGCATGGTTTTCCCGGTGCCGGAGTCGCCGACGATGGCAAGCGATTCTCCGGGCTTCAATTGAAAGCTTATTCCGTTCAGGATCACCTTCTTGTTCGGCGGCGGCACGTAGAGAATGCGCTCGACGTTGAGATATCCCGCGGGACGGGGCAACCGAAGCCTCTCCAAGTTGAGCGGCGAGTTCAGCAGCAATGTCCTGATGCGGGCATAAGCCGAACGTGCCTGGACGAAGCTGCGCCAGCCTTCGATGGTGCCCTCGAGCGGCGCCAGTGCGCGGCTTGCCACGATCGAGGCCGCGATGACCATGCCGCTGGTAGCCTCGGCTTCCAGCGCGAGCCAAGCGCCCCAGCCGAGGACGGCGATCTGGGTGCATAGCCGCAGGAACTTGGACAGTCCGGTCATCAGGATGTTGCGGTCCTGTCCGACCACCTGTGCCTTCAGGGACTCCACGGTTTCGCGGCCCCATACCTGGACGCCTTCCGGGATCATGCCCATCGCATTGATGACCTGGGCATTGCGGGCCATCGATTCCGCCTGCAGGTTTGCCCTGGCGCCGTAATTGTTGGCCTGGTTGAACGGGATCGCCGTGACTCGCTGGTTCAGCAGCGCGATGGCGACGAGGGCGACGCCCGACGCCAGCACAATGAACCCGAGATGGGGATGTATCAGGAATACGACGGCGAAGTAGACCGGCGACACCGGGGTATCGAACATCGTCAGCAGGACCGGCCCGGTGAGGAATGAGCGCAGGTGCTGCAGGTCCGCCAACGTCTGGAATTCGCGGCTTGAGCCACCCTGCGCGGCTTTGGCGGCGGCGCTCAAGACTGGTCCGCCCAGTCGGGCTTCGGTCTCGACCGCAACCCGCATCAGGATGAGGCGGCGCATCATGTCCATCAGCACATGCGCTGCGAGCGCTGCGACCACGATAATGGTCAGCATCACCAGCGTGTCGGTGCTGCGGCTGGTGAGCACGCGGTCGGACATGTTGAACAGGTAGATCGGGATGGCCAGCACCAGTAGGTTGACCGCAATCGAAAACAGCCCCACGATCACCATGTTGCGGCGGGCATTCGCGAGGCCCTTGCCGAGCACATCTCGAAATTCATTGTCGCTGGAACGCTTCTGCAGCGGCGGCGCGCCGCCTCCGCCTCCACCGCCACCTCCACCGCCGGAGGAGCCACCACCATCGCTGTCACCTCCACGATCGAGCGGGGGGGCCGGAACCGCCTGTTCGATCACGACGGTGGATCCGGGCGTCGGGGTCTTTGCTTCGTCCCGCATGGACGGCTTGACCGGCGGCGGCTCCGCGGTCTTGGCTTTCGCCGGGAATGCAGGTTTTTCCTCGTCCGTCAATATGGCGCGCCGATCCGCGACATGAGGAGAGGGTGGGTCAAACCACGGTCGAAGCGGAATTATCTTGGCCGCATTCGACATCCCTTCGCCGGACTGATTTGCGGGTGAATCTCCGGCACTTTCTAAACGATCTCTCCCGCCCAGCGACATCTGCTAACTCCGCTACATTTCGCATAAAATAGAGCATCACGCGTGCCTCTAATGCAGCACACTCGCCATTGGATCTGCCTGCACCGGCGATGGGACCGCAGTCGGGGTCGCGGACGTCTGGTCCTGGGCGGCGTCGACGAAGGCAATGAGTTCAGTAACCAGCGCATCGGTGCCGGCGTTGACCGCGTCATCTTGATCGGTCGGCAGCAGGTCGGCCTGCACCAGGATGGAATCGGTGTAGACCTCTCCGTCGACGTAAATGATATCGGGATTGACATCGACAATCGCGGCGTCGTTGGTCAGCTTGCTGCCGCCGGTGCTGACCGACTGCGTTGCGGTCTCGTCGGGATGGAGTGCCATCAGATCGGCCGACGGCTTGGTCTGCAGCTGATAGATCACGTTGACGTCGGAGGTGATGTTGGTCTGCCAAACCGCATTGATGTCGTAATAGTCTCCCGTGATATAGAGCACGCGCAGGGGGCCGCCATTTCCGGCGATGGCGCTGCCCAACTCGGGATCGATCGATGTCGCGCCGGCGGCCAGCAGGCTCTCGATAGTCCGGAGGCCCGCGGTTAGTTCGTCGTAGGTGTCGCCGCCGTAGTTTACGATGGCTCCCTCGTTCGACAGACCGTTGCCGCCCGAGCTCACCGATTGGGACGGATCGGCGCCGTCGGCCGACATCACGATGTTGTCGTTGTTCAACAGGATGTTGTTCTGGAAGATCACGTTCATGCCGTGATAGCTGCCCTGGATGACGATCAGGTCGTATTGAATGCTGCCGTCAAGGATCAAAGCCAGGTTGCCGAGCTGATTGTGGCCGCCGACGAGGTTGTAGTGGCTGTCGCTGCTGACCTGCATGGCCACGTCGTTGTCGGAGAGATAGTTGGTCTGTGCCACGGCATGGATGCTGTAATAGTCGCCGTCGACCACATCGACGATCCAGTTCGGGCCGGCCGAGTAGCTCTCGAAGCCGGCATAGATGCTGGGATTCTGGACGAAGTCGGCGATGTTGGTCGCGACATTGCCGTCACTGGTCACGGATGGCGTGCCTGCTCCGCCCGATACGCGGATCTCGTCGTTGTCGACGGTCGTGTTGGTCTGGAACATCGCATCGGTTTTGAAATAGTCCCCCATGACGACCATGGTGCGGGCACCCTCGTCGACATCGAGAATCAGCGCCGCGTTGAGGCTCCAGTTGCCGCCCAACGCGGCCCACTGGCCGATGCCGTGGCCGGTGTCGGGCAAGGTTCCCGGCTCGGCCGGCGGCGTCGGCTCTGTCGGCCGTTCCTGCAGCTCGCCGTTGACGTAATAGCCGGCGGGCACCGAGTTTTCATCCGGCGTGCCGCCGCTGTCGGCCCATGCAGCGTCGCGATCGGTCAAGAACTTCACAGCGCCGGCATCGTCCTTTGCCATCGACCAATGGTCGGGAATTCGAGCGCTGGCATCGGACGCCAACTCCTCGATGGTGGACATCGAGGCTTCATTGAGCTGCATGATCAGGGGAGCGGCGACCACCAGCGCGTCGGCCGGAAGGTTGGTGTCCTCATCGTGCATGAAGTTATACTGATGGACCGTGAGCTGAGTCTGCTCGCCCCCGTCCTGGTATGTCACCCTGATCTGATGTTCGACTTGCCCGCCGCCGCCGCCCGCTGTCGGCAGCTGGATGTTTGGTTGTAGCGGTTTCGGAAGGAAATGGAAATCAGGGTCGTGCGGACCAGGAGGCAGCAGCTTGAGCGGACGGCCGCGGACAAGATCCATCGGATCGGCCGCCATCAGTTCCGGCATCGGGCTTGCCGCACTGTCCATGTCGTCAGGCGTGAAGCGATGATCGTAGTCCGGTCGCGGCGTTGTATAGTCGTCGGGACGGCCGGGCGCGAGGCTGTCATCGTACTGGACGCGATCGCGGGCGATGTCATGGAAAATTCGCAAATATCCTGCGAAATGCGAGATGATTTCGACGAAACTCGCTGATGCCATGGGAGCCTCCCCCTGTAGCCGCGGACTGTCGGGGCCGCACGGCGGCCTTCAAGCTTCTTGGCGTCAACTGCAGCGATGAAATGAATGACTTGAAAAAAGCCCGCGCGGCGTCCGCCGCGCGGGTCGCACTCGAAACTACAGTGTATCGCTATCAGTGAGATCAACACCCGCAGCTTGAATGGTGATGCTGTTGAACTGGATGTTCGCACCCTGCGTGATGTTCTGGTCGAAGGCCGACTGGTTGATGGCCGTATCGGCGCTGGAAGCAACGTTTGCACGTGCGCCGATATCACCGCTGTCGATCCTGGACTCGCCGCCGTCGTTGATCTTGGCGTCCATGCTGAAACCAGAACCTGGATGACACCATGATCCGCCGCCGTTGTAGGTGGCCGACGAACTGTTGCTGTCCTGATCAACCAGGTTGTTGACCTGATCAATATTGAACTGGTTGCCGTATGTCATCGTCTGGTTGACAACGTCGGGCATGACCACAGAGCCGCCCGTGGTGAAGTGCTGGAGATCGATGACCGGGGCGCTCAGGCTGTCCAGGTCGAGATCGACCTTCACATCCACCTCGACGTTGACCTTGTTGTCAACGGTGTTGTGGATCTTGTTGTCGATGTTGTTGTCGACCTTGTTGTCGACCTTGTTGTCGAGCGAGTTGTCGACCTTGTTGTCAACGTTGTTGTCGAGCTTGTTGTCGACCTCGTTCGAGTTCTTGTTGTCATTCTCATTCTTGTTGTCGTTGTAGTTCTCGCTCTTGGAGTCGAGCGACTGCACGGCGTACTGCAACTGGCCCTGACCCTGGGCCTGACCCTGCAACTGGGCCTGCAGATTGGCCTGCTTCTGGTCCTGGTTCTGCTTCTGGTCCTGGTCCTGCTTCTGGTCCTGGTCCTGGTCGTGGTGGTGTGGGAAGAGGCTCATGACGAGCTCCTGTGGTTTAGGAGCATCGCGGGCGGAACGAGATCGCTGATCTTCTAAGTCTGCGGTCTACGAAACGCTGCGGCGCCCTTGAACGTCGGTTGTTCCGACTGCCTGCATCCGCGTTATTGCGAATGCCGACCGCCACAGGATGGCGCAACAGATGGGTCTGCAACATGCACGCATCCGGTTAGTCGCCGTATCTTGCGATATCAGCCGATTGACGCCTTGACGTGCAGTTGGCGCGTGATCGCGCGGACATTCGGATGGGGATTGAGACCGCGATGATGGCGCTGTCGAAGCTGTTCGGCAGGGCTGCTTTGGCTGTCAGGCCGATTGCCGCCGCGGCGTCGGATCGCCGCAGACATGCGCTTCAAGGCGCGGCAACAGATCCCAGATGTCGCGGTTGATCTTCGTCATTTCGTTGGTCGTCTTGAGCATGTCCCGCAGGCGGCCTTCGTCCAGCGCCTTCATCTCTCCGAATCTGAGGCTGGACCTGGTCTCCATCAGCCGCATCGACTGGGTGTGGGTGATGGCGCCTGAGGCATCATAGATGAACATGCAATGATTGAGCTCGTTGCGGACCTTGGTTGATTCTCCGAAACGTTCGGCAACGGTCGTCAACTCCTTGGCGAGAACCTTGTCCGTGATTCTGATCTTGGCCATTCGTTGGATCAGATCGAGCCGCGCGCGGGTCGTATTCAGGGTCGCGAAAACAACGGCGGCCGAAGCCTCGTCAGTTCGCAGCAAGATCATCAGTACATAGATGAAAAGGCTCTCATTGTTCGACCAGCTGCAGATCAGGTTTCCGATGAGGGCGAGTACGAATGTACGACGGTCCGCTGACGCCGGAGCGGCGGCGGCCAGCGTGTCGAAATCCGGCTTTGGGGGCAGCTTGCTGACAAACATCGTGTTCTTCCGATGGGAAGCTGGCGAAAGAACAATCGTATCCAGTTGACCTGCAGGGAAGTATATATCGAAAGATACAGTGACAAAAGTTCCCGCCATACGAGCTTGCGCCCGGAGAATGCCGACAAGGCGTCATTTCCAGTTCTTGTGGGCTGTATTGGCGCTGTGGCTACCTATTGTGTACGGTAGGTAATAGGTCGATAAGATTACAGAATGTTTATTGGCAATCGATACTTAAAATAGTAGGGTTGGTCAAAATTGCACACCTTTCGTGTCGATGTCACAGATCCAGCGTAGAAGGAACCGTTCTCTAAAGGCACATTTTTAACCAAGGTACAGTAAAAAGGGGCGCGTTATGTCTGTCCCATTTCCGAAGATGGTCTTTATCATTGATGCGATGGCCTTTCGACGAGCTCGATTAGAGCGCTTTTTGAAGTCGTGGGCTGAAAGTGAAGATATTGAGTTGATTTCGCTGCAGCCTGAGGAGGCGCATGCGAGGCTCGTCGAGCATGATTGTCAGATGATGATTTTCAGCGCCGGCGGACCGTCCTCGTCAGCCCACGAGATCCTGGCAGAGATACAGGTTTTGCGTACACTTCGACCGAAGGCGGCGCTGGCGGTCGTCTCCGATGACGAAAGTCCGTCGAGCGTTGTCTCTGCGTTGAATTACGGTGCCCGCGGATACTTCAGCAATTCGATGGATCCGGATCTTGCCTTGCAGGCTCTGTCTTTCGTTCTGAAGGGAGGCACCTACTACCCGCCCACGATACTCACCGGTCACGCGACCGGAGGTGTGCCCACGGTCGAGTTCACCCATCATGATTTTTTGCGCGACGTGCCGCGGCCGCAATCGCCCCCGAGTTCGGCGCAGCAAGGCCAGGTGTCGATCGCGGGACACGCAGAAAGTTTTCTGCAACAGCAGGGCTCTCTCTACGGTGAGAGGGAGGTTATTCAACCTCGCCGACGCTCCGCCGGTATGCAATGTCCTTCCGAATTGACTTCCGACTTGACGGAGCGGCAGCAGGCCGTCCTTTCCTGTCTCTGCCTCGGCGATCCCAACAAGGTCATCGGTCGCAAGCTCGGGATGACGGAAACGACCGTGAAGGTCCATGTCCGGGAAATCATGCGTAAACTGGGCGTATGCAACCGTACGCAGGTCGCGATCGCAGCCGGCCGTAACGGCATCGTCCCGGACGCCGAGCCTGAACCTGTTTCTGAGAATCCGGCGGCGACGATCAAGTATTTCGTGCCGCATCACTAGCCGAACTGCATGCATGGCATCATCAATTGTCGCTGATAGTGGAGAACTGAGCGGCGGGTCTTCGAGTGTGGGACGTTTACCCAAATCGGAGATCTGCATCGCTTTCTTCTTAAGAAAAAGCATGGCATCCCGCCGGGATTGTGACAGCGCAATCGCCCACATGCCCTATCTTTGGGATTAGTACGTCCGATGGTGCGAGGCGACACCCCATGCGCTCCCGGCGGAGGCAGATGGCTACTCCCAATCATGGCCAGCGTGTCACGGTGTCTCTGCTGCTCTGCACGTGACGCCGGATTCACGGGCACCGAAACGCAGACGCTGGCGCTCCCGATCACCAGCCGCAACTCCGCACGCAGTGAGCGTTAATTCTCCTTCTCCCCGCTGACTCGCAAGCGGGGAGAAGTGAGAAAGGGACCGCTCTACTTGGCCTTCAGGAAATCGCCGACCTCGAGCAGCACGAATTCGTTGTCGTCGGCCTTGTTGGGATCGCGGCTGGACGAGAACGGCAGGTTATTGTCGTTGCCGACGATGATGTGGGTGGCGTCGACGCGGTCGACGTTCTCGATGGTGAAGAACGGGAACGTCAGCACGCCGTCGTGGAGCGGCTTGCGGGCCTTGTTGTCGGGATCCCTGATCTTCATCAGGTCGACATAGGCGATCTTGCGCACCGGCTTGCCGACATTGGCGTCGCTGAGTTCGACCTTGTAGACCCGTTTGAATTTCGCCAGATCCGGAAAGCAGTTCTCGCCGCGCTGGCCCTGCGGGCAGGCCTTGTCCGCGGTGCCCTCGCCATTGTCGCGTTCAATGATCAGGCCGCTGGTGGCGTCGATCATGTTGAAGTCGCCAATGGCGTGGCCGTTCTGCTCGAACACATAGTGCCAGAAGCGGCCGGTGAACTTCTCGGCCGCAACGTCGAATTCGAGGATCCGAGCGGCTTCCTTGCCATCGACCTTTTCCAGATCCTTCTTGTCGGCATCCCACAACGGACCTTCCAGCAGGCCGTACAGGAACCTGCCGCCCTTCGATCCGCCCAAGCCTTCGTAGCCCTTGGAGCGGCGCAGATTGACCGTGGTATAGCTCGCGCCGGGTGCTGCCGGCGACTGCACGGACCAGTGATCCGGCGAGCGCACCGGCTTGCCGTCGGCCAGGGTGTCGAACACCGCCAGCACCCTGCCCATCCTGTCGGCCTTCAGGATGTAGGGGCCAAACTCGTCGCCGATCCAGAAGGTGTCGCCGATGATCTGAAAACCTTCGGTATCGAAGTCGGCGCCGGTGAGGTAGCGCCTGGGCGTGGCCTCATGGACAATGCGAAACGGCACTTTGCGGTCGGGGTCGTGCAGGAACACGGTTTCCTGTCGCTCGATCTTGCCGCTGGTCCAGTCGATCTTGTGGCGGTTGAGGTACAGCATCGAATCCGGCGAGTTGAACCGCGAGCCCATCCCGTTGTCGGTGAGCAACCAGAACGAACCGTCGGGCATCACCTTGATGCCGGAATGGCCCTGCAGCGGCTGGCCCATGAAGGGGAGTGACACGCCGGTTGGGCGCTCGTAGGATTTTCCCATCACGCTGCCCACCGCGTCGACCCTGCGGCCGGTGGTGTACTTGCCCGCGGTCTTGAGATCATCGGGCGCGTCGGCGGGCGCCTCGAGGAAGGATTGCGCCGGCAGCACGGCATGGCCCTTCAGGGTCGCGGGAAACTCGCCTTCCCCTTGCGCGAACGCGGCACCGGTAGCCAGAACAATCGACGCGACGGAACAGAGCAGGGACATGCGCATGGTTAGGCTCCTGGAGTTGACCATGCCGCGTTCTGCGCAGCGCGCGTTACAGTGCGCTGACGATTTGATGACGCTTGCGTGACGCCTAGGGGAAAACGTGCGGTTCTACGCCGTCACTGTTCTCGTCATTCCTTCACCGCGCCCGTCAGCTACGAGACGTAGTAGTCGACGAACAGCGAGTAGAAGATCGCAACCGGCAGCGAGCCGAGCAATGAACCCGCCATCAGCGCGCCCCACTGGTAAACGTCGCCCGACACCAGTTCGGTCAGGATCGCTACCGGGACCGTCTTGTTGGCGCTGCTCTGGATGAAAGCCAGCGCGTAGATGAACTCGTTCCATGACAGAGTGAAACTGAAGATGCCCGCCGAGATCAGGCCGGGCACCGCCAGCGGTAGCGTGATCCGGCGCAGGATCTGCAACCGGGTGGCGCCGTCGACCAGCGCGCATTCCTCGAGCTCGTAGGGAATGGATTTGAAGTAGCCGATCAAGAGCCAGGTGCAGAACGGCACCAGGAAGGTCGGATAGACCGGGATCAGCGCCAAGGGACTGTCGAACAGGCCGAACTGAACCACTACCGTCGCCAGCGGGATGAACAGGATCGAGGGCGGGACCAGATAGGCGAGGTAGATCCCGAGTCCGACATAGGGACTGCCGCGGAAGCGCAGCCGCTCGATCGCATAGGCGGCCACCGTGCTGGCTAACAGCGACAGGAACGTCGAGCAGATCGCCACCATCATCGTGGTCAATCAGCCAGCTCGGATAGGCGGTGTCGAACAGCAGATGCTTGATGTGCGCCAGCGTCGGCGACGAGATCCAGAACGGGTTGTGCTCCTTGTAATTGAGCAATTCCGCGTTCGGCTTGAAGGCGTGATCGCCATCCAGTAGAACGGGAACAGCAGGATCAGCACGAAGCAGGCCAGCGGCAGATAGATCATCACCATCCGGCGCGCCCGGGAATCCCATTCCATGGTTTCGGGCGTGGAGCTGGCGACGTTGCTCGATTTCTTCGATGACGCGACGGCTTCAGTCATTGCTCTCTCCCTGCTGCCATTTCCGGCGGGCAAGGCCGAAGTAGCTGAACAGCGTCGCGAACACGAGGAACGGGATCATCGAGACCGCGATTGCGGCCCCTTCGCCGAGCTCGCCGCCGGCGATGCCGCATCGGTGAGTTCGATCAGCTTGTCGGCATAGATATGCGGCGCGTCGGAGAAGCCGATGATGATATCCGGGCCGGCCGCCGAGTTCGACGTCACCGCGGTCTGCTGGTTGATGTCCTCCCAGCCGACGAAATCGACCTTGACCTCGACGCCGGTCTTTTCGGTGAATTTCGCCGCATTGGCGCGAAACACATCTTCATCGGGCTTGACGAACCTTACCGGCCGCAGCATGCGCAGGCTGGCGCCCTTTTCGATCGGAAGCGCCGGCGCGGGCACGTCGGCGGCCTTGATGGCGGAGGCGGCGGTCCGCGCCGACGCGCCGGTCACGGCCAAGGCCGCGGCGGATACGCCCAGAGCGAGAGCGTCGCGACGGGTGATGTCGTTCCTGGTCTTCTCCCTGTTGTCTGTGCCCCGGCGTTGAATCGCCGGTGGCATTGGCAGTCTCAGCTGTTCGGGCCGCGGTCCATGCTGACCGGTTGCCAGCGCCGAAGCGGGGTGTCTTGCAGCACGGACGGATTGACGCAGCTTACCGGCCACATGCCCTGCAGCACCAGCGACAATTCGTAGCCGACGCGGCGCTTTCGCGCCTCGTCGAAGCGTGCCGAGGCCGACGCGACGTGGGCGGTCAGGGTCACGTTTTCCATGCCCAGCATCGGATTGTTGTGGGAAGGGGGCTCCTGCTCCAGCACGTCGAGGGCGGCGTGCGCGATCCAGCCCTCCTGCAGCGCCTTGATCAGCGTTTCCTCGTCGACGGTTGGACCGCGTCCGGTGTTGATGAAGATGGCGCTCGGCTTCATCTGCCTGAAGTGCGCTTCGCCGAGCATGTGGTGAACCTCGGGCCGCGCCGGCGCATGCATCGACAGGAAATCCGACTGCGACAGTACTTCCGACAGCGTCGCCGGCATCACGCCATGATCGGAAATCAGCGTTTCCTGAATGAACGGATCATAGGCCATCATCCGCAGTCCGAACGGGGCGGCGCGCTTGGCGACGGCGCGCGCCACCCGGCCGAACGAGATGAAACCGAGCGTCTGCCCCATCAGCCGCGGGATTTTGAGCAGGGCCGGACGGCCCTCCACCCAGCGGCCTTCCCGGACCATCCTGTCCTGCGCGACCAGCCGGCGAAAGCCGGCCAGCAGCAGCATCATGGCGTGGTCGGCGACTTCCTCGATGAAGGTATCGGGCACGTTGGTGACGGGAATGCCGCGCGCGGTCGCGGCTTTGACGTCCACGCTGTCGACGCCGACGGTTCCGAGCGTGATGACCTTGCAGTTCTCGAGCCCGTCGATGACCGCTTTGGTGATCGGCATGCCCTTGGCGTAGATGGCGTCGGCGGTCCGGGCGGCGGCGACGAATTCCGCCTCATTGGCCGGCGCCTCGATGATCTCGGCGTCGATCGGATCGAGCGCCTCTTTTTCGAACGCATAGCCACCGCCGGCGACCGTAAAACTCGCGCCTTTCGGGGTCACTACCCTGTATTTCGGCACTTTCTGTTCCCCGATCTGATGTTGGGCATGGGTTGCGAGAGACTGTCTGGTGCGACGCAAGTCCGGCGTTACTGCTTCTCGATACCGGCGTTCGTGATCAGCTTTTCCCACACCACCAGCTGATCCTTCAGGAAGGCATCGAACTCTTCAGGGGTGCCCGAGAACGCCTCCATGCCGCGCTCGGCCAGCTGCTTCTTGATGTCCGGCCGCTCGACGACCTTGCGGATTTCCGCGTTCAGCCTGGTCACGATATCCTTCGGCAGATTGGCCGGGCCGAGATACCCCTGCCACGACGTGATGTCGAAGCCCTTCACCGTGGCATCCATGGTGGGAAGGTGGGGCAGCAGCGCCGAAGGTTGCTTGGTCGTGACCGCAAGCGCCTTCAGCGCCTTGCTGTTGACATGGGGCAAGCCGGTGAGGACATCGATGAACATCATGGAGACGCGGCCGGCGATCAGATCGGTCAGGGCCGGCGGCGAACTCTTGTAGGGAACATGCAGCAGATCGAGGCCGGCAAGGCGGGCAAAGGTCGCGCCTGACACGATCGCCGACGAACTGCCGCTGGCATAGGAGTACTTGCCTGGCTCCTTCTTGGCCAGCGCGATCAGCTCGGCCACCGAATTCGCCGGAATTTCCGGGTGGATCACCAGCATGAAGGGCAGATCGCCGGTCCGCGCGATCGGCGTGAAGTCCTTGATCGGATCGTAGGTCATGTTCTTCAGCAGATAGGGATTTGCCGAATGGGTGGTGTTCGTCGTCACGAACAGCGTGTAGCCGTCCGGCGCGGATCGCGCGACATAGCTCGCTGCGATCGAGCCATTGGCGCCCGCCTTGTTTTCGATCACGATGCCAACGCCGAGGGCTGTGCCGAGTTCTTTCGAAATGATGCGCGTCGTGGTGTCGGTGCCGCTGCCCGCGGCGAATGGCAATACCAGCGTGATGGTGCGGTTCGGATACGGTGCTTGCGCGGAAGCGGACGATGGCAGTCCGGTGAAGACCAGTGCAAGTGCAGCGGCTGCACGCAGGCATTGTGTCGATAGCGAAATCATTCCGTTTCGTCTCCCGTGGGGCTTTATGGTTGGTTTCTTGCCGCGCACGCTAGCCTGCCCAAGGCGAAAGCGAAAGCCTTTGCCATGCATTAGCCGCAGGTCAGGCCGCGGCCGATGCCTGCCTTGAGGCGATGACCACGCCGGCCAGCACCAGCAGGTAGCCGGTGAGGTGAAACAGCCGCGGCTGCTCGCCGAGCAGCAGGATCGCCATCGCTGAGCCGAACACCGGCACCAGATGCAGGAACGGGGAGGCTCGGTTCGGCCCGATCAGCGCAATGCCGCGGTTGAAGAACAGATAGGCCAGCGTGGACGGGAAAATAATGACGTAGACCACTGTCGCCAGCGTCAGCGCATCCGGCCTCAGCCTGACGCCGGCCGAGAACTCCCAGATCGAGAACGGCAGCAGCAGCACCGCGCCGCAGCCGACGGTGAAGGAAATCAGCGAGAGCTGATGGATTTTGGGCCGCCGCGTGATCAGTGCCGAATACAACCCGAAACTCAGCACCGCGCCGGCGAACATCACGTCGCCCCGGTTGAACTGGATGTTGACGAGCGCCGCGAGATCGCCGCGCAGCAGGATCGTCAGCACGCCCGCGAGCGACATCGTGATGCCGGCAAGTTGCGCAGATGTCAGCCGCATCCCGAACAGCAGCAGCGACCACAACGCCACGAACAGCGGGCCCGACGACTGGATCAGCAGCGCATTCAGCGCCTCGGTGTATTGCAGCGCCCAGTAGGAAATCGCATTGTTGAAGGCGAAACCCGTGGCCGACAGTGCCACCATCAGCGGCAGCCGCGCGCGCAGCGCCGGCCAGTCCTGCTTCAGGTGCGGCCAGGCGAACGGCATCAGCATCAGGAAGGCGCCGATCCATCGCAGGCAGGACAGCGTCATCGGCGGCACATGACCGGCGACATAGCGTGCGAGCACGATATTGCCAGCCCAGAACAGCGAGGTCAGGCTCAAGAGCAGATAGGGCTGGCTGTTGAGCCATCTGACCGGATCGAGGGCAGGCGGGGCGGGCGCGGGAATTGTCATGTGCTTTGGCTAGGAGTTGTGCCGGAATCGCGCCGCGCGACAAGCCCCGCCTCCGCAATGCTACAATGCCGGAATCAGAGCGGGCGAGGAGGAGGCGCGATGGGTGTGAATCTCTTAAATATTGAGGACCTGCAGCAGCTGGAGCAGCAGGGCCCGGTCGTGATGGTGAACCTGATGCGGTTTCATGCCCGCTCGCTGGACGGCGACGGCTCGGGCTGGGACGCCTATCTGCGCTACAGCGCCCTGACGGTGCCGATGATCAAGGCGCGCGGCGGCACGCTGCTGTGGACCGGCGACGCCCGGGCGGTCGCGCTCGGGCAGCAGGACGGCAATCAATGGGATTATCTGGCGCTGGTGTATTATCCTTCGGTGGCCGTTTTCCTGGACATGATGACATCGGCCGATTACGAGACCCGATGCGATCCGCACCGCCGCAACGGCTGCGCCGAGCATGTGATCATCGCCACGGCCGAGGCTTACAGCAAGTTCAAGCCGGGCAACTCGCAGTCAGGATGAGGGTCAGCGCGACTCCGGTCCCCGGAACTGCCGCACCAGATCGGGCGTGATCTCGCCGATGCTGCGGATGCCGAGCAGCGCCAGATCGCGATGGATCTCGTCCTTGAGCAGGGTCAGCGCGCGCCGCACCGCGGCTTCACCGCCGGCTACTGCCGCGTAGAGCAGCGGCCGGCCGACGAAGACGAAGTGGGCGCCGAGCGCCAGCGCCTTGATCACGTCGGTGCCGCGCCGGATTCCACCGTCCAGCATCACGGTCATGCCGGCCGCTTCGGCTGCGATCTCCGGCAGCGTGCGCAGGGCCGAAACCGTAAAGTCCAGTTGACGGCCGGCGTGATTGGAGATGATCACGCCATCGACGCCGCTCTCGCGTGCGATCCGCGCATCCGATGGTGCGATCAGGCCCTTGACCACGAGCTTGCCCTTCCAGCGGCGGCGGATCAGCTCGACATGCTTCCAGGCGAGCTGGTCGCGATGCCCGATGTCGCGCATCAGGTTCCTGGCCAGCACCGGTGGGCCGCGATGCGCGTCCATGTTCTCGAAATGCGGCATGCCGTACTTCAGCAGCGTGCGCCCCCAGACGCCGAACAGCCAGTGCGGATGGGTCACGGTGTCCCAGGCGACGCGCGGCGTGATCGCCATCGGGATCCGGAAGCCGTTGCGGATGTTGTTCTCGCGGTTGGGCGGCACCGGCACGTCGGCGGTCACGACAAACGTGTCGTAGCCGGCGGCAGCGACGCGGTCGACCAGCGGCTCGATGCGCGAAGGGTCGCCGGCGAGGTAAGCCTGATACCAGGCATCGGGATTTTCCCGCCGTACGTCCTCCAGCGTGATCAGCGAGGAGGCGCTGAGAATCATAGGCAGGTTCATCGCGGCCGCGGCGCGCGTCAGCACGATGTCGCCGCGATAGGCGCACAGCGCCGACGAGCCCATCGGCGGAATGCCGAACGGCGCCGCGTAGGTCTTGCCGAACAGCGTGGTGGTTTGCTCGCGACCGGAGACATCGTTCAGCACCCGCGGCACGAAGCCGTATTCCTCGAAGGCGCGGCGATTGTCCCGCACCGAGGCGTCGGTCTCGGCGCCGCCCGAGATATAGCCGTAGAGAAATTTCGGCAGCCGGCGCCGGGCCGTCGCTTCGAAATCCTCGAGCGAAAGGTAATGCCGCAACGCGCGGGGGACCGTGTCGGTCGAGCGTTGCACTGTGGGCGGCGGGGGCAGGGGCGCGGTTCGGTCGTGCACGTCAGCGAGCCTTCTTCGGGGGATCTTGGCCGGGATGGTGTGGCAGAGTGGCATGAGGGTCAAGCGCCGGCGGGCACCCGGCCCCTACCGCCTGGCAGGGGGACGGCCGCCGAGCTTTTGGTCCGCCTTGATGATGGACTGGCTGACATCCTGGAGCATGCGGCGGGTGTCGGCCATCAATATGCCGGAGCGCTTGTCGAAGCTCTGGATCAGCTCGCGAAGCGAGATCACGGTCGGCAACAGGTCGCCGCCATATTTGGCGCTGCCGAGGCCCGCCAGAAACTTCTCGGTCTGGCCGAGGCCGCCGTCGATGCCTTTCAATACATCATCGGCGGCATCGACGACATCGGTGATCCGTCTGCCGCTGCCCGCGAGCGACGCCGTAAACGTTTCGAAGTTGAGCAGCGTATCCTTCACCGCCACCTGATTGTCCTTGATGACCCGGTCGATATTTCGTAGCGCCACCCGGATCTTCTCCTGCACGTCCAGCAGCGCGTCCGGATCGGCCGTCAGCACCGCCACCCCGTCCTTGTCCAGCGGAACCGGAGGGCCGTCGACCGCGCCGCCGATCAGCGATATCGCCGCCACGCCGGTCAGTCCCTGGAATTCGAGACCCACCTCGGTGTCCTTCCGGATCGGGGCGGTGGCGTCGATCCTCGCCAGCGCGACCACGCGGCGCGGGTTGTCCAGCGTCAGCGACACCACTTCGCCGACCCGAATGCCGTCGAAATTGACGCTGCCGCCCTTGCTGAGGCCGGATGCGGAACCTTCAAAAATCACCCGAAGCGGGACCTGGCCCTGATTGCCGGTGTATTTCCTGATGCCGAGAAACGCGCTGAATCCCCCGGCGATCAGCACCAGGGTCAGCGATCCGATCATCAGGCTGCTCGCCCGCGATTTCATGTCCAGAATCCAGCTTCAAACAGCCCCAAGAGATAGCGCACTTGCCGGCCTTCGTCACCGCTTTCCGGGCAGTTCTGCGGGCGATCAGCCCGCCGCCGCGGGCCTGCGCGAGGCGATGAAAACACCGGTCAGCACGAGCGCGAAGCCGATCACATGGAACGGCTGCGGCCGCTCGCCGAGAAAGACGATGGCCATCGCGGCGCCGAACATCGGGACGACATGAAAGAACGCCGCCGCCCGGTTGGCGCCGATCAGGTGCACGCCGCGATTGAAGCACAGATAGGCCACGGTCGAGGGGAATACCGCGACGTAGAACAGCGTCAGCAGGTTGGCGGTGTTGAGCTGCATCATCGGCCGGGTTAACAGTTCCCAGATCAGCAGCGGAATGAGCGCGGCGGCGCCGCAGCCGAAGGTAAAGCCGACGAAAGACAGGCCGTGGATCTGCGGGCGCTTGAAGGACAGGGTGGAGTACAGCCCGAAGATCGCCAGCGCCGTGACGAAGATGATATCGCCGATGTTGAACTCGATGTTCCTCAGCGTCGTCAGGTCGCCCTGCAGCAGGATGATCAGCACGCCCGTCAGCGATACCGCGAGCCCACCGGCCTGTGCCAGCGTCATCCGGATTCCGAGCAGCAGCAGCGACCATATCGCGACGAACAGCGGCGCCGACGACTGCAGCAGCAGCGTGTTCAGCGCCTGGGTGTGCTCGAGCGCCCAGTATTGCATGGTGTTGAAGGCGCTGATCCCGGTGATGGAAAGCACCACCATGGTGCCGAACCGGCCGCGGATCGCGGCCCAGTCGCGTACCAGATGGTTCCAAGCAAACGGCAGGATGACAAGAAACGCCAGCGACCAGCGCAGGAACGACAGCGTGACGGGGGGAATATGTCCGGCGGCGAGCCGGCCGACGATGGCGTTGCCGGCCCAGCACAGCGCCGTGATGGAAAGCAGCAGATACGGCTGGTTGGCGATCCAATTCCCTGAACGGAGGGCCGTGCGGTCGGATGCAGACATTTCTCGGTTCGGTCCATGGCGCCGCGCCCCGCCCGGCGCAGGGCCGGAATGGTCGCCCGGCAGACCTCACAGACACGGATTCTGGCTGGCATTCAATGGCGGAAGACGCATCGCGACCATGCGCGTCCCCGCGCCCTCACACCGTCAACGCGTGTGCAACCGCACCCGCGGCGATGGCGGCGTCATGGGGGTCGATTCGATCTGCAATCCGCGCTGCCCGCCATTGACGAACACGGTCAGATGCCTCAGCGCCGCCTGCTCGATCGCCACCGGCACGCGCTTTTTCTGCCCGAACGGGCTGATGCCGCCGACGTGATAGCCGGTCAGCCGTTCGGCGTCGGCCGGGCGCATCATGTTCGCCGCCTTGCCGTCGAACGCCGCCGCGAGCCTCTTCATGCTGACTTCGCAGTCCGACGGCACCACCGCGCAGACCGGCTTGCCGTCGACCTCCGCCATCAAGGTCTTGAGCACGCGGCCCGGTTCGACGCCGAGCGCCTCGGCGGCCTGCAGGCCGATGCTCTCGGCGCTGGAGTCGTAGACATAGGTGTGCAGCCTGAACGCGCAGCCGAGCTTTCTCAGCGCAAGGGTCGCAGGCGTGGTCTTCGACATGGTGCCATGCTCCGACGTCGGGTGCCGGAGTTCAGATAGCAAATTTCCGGGCAGGCGGTCACGCAAGTCCGGGTCGCTATCGCTTCCGGCAGCACTCAGACATAGCCGAGCCAGCGCCACCAGGTCGCCCCGAGCAGCATGACCAGCGCCAGCGCGATCACCGTCATCACGAAGCCGGTGCGAACGAAGTCCTTCGCCTCGAAGGTTTCGGTGCCGTAAGCCACCATGTTCTGCGGCGCGTTCACCACCAGGATGAAGCCGAAGCTGACCACGAATTGCAGCACCATGGTCATGCCGACAATATTGATCCCCGGCGTCGCGACGCTCTGCAGCACGGCGATGATGATCGGGATCATCGCCGAGGCCAGGGCAGTGGCGCTGGCGAAACCCAGATGTATGACGACGAGAAACAGGCTCATCACGCCGAGGATGAACAGGGCGGTCGCATTCTTCAGTCCGAATTCGGCGACGACGAGGTCGGCGAGCCACGAGGCGCCCTTGGTCTGCAGCAAGGCTGTGCCGACGCTGATGCCGATGCCGAACAGGACAATGGTGCCCCACGGAATCCTGGGCTGCGCCTCTTTCCAGGTCATGATGCCGATGCCGGGCAGGAACATCAATGCCACCGCAGTTATCGTGGTCGTCGACGTGTCGAAGCCGTGCAGCACGCCTTCGGTCGCCCAGAAAGCCAGCAGGGTCAGCGAAATGGCCAGCAGCTTTTTCTCCGAAATCTTCATCGGCCCGAGCTCGGCGAGGGACTTGCGGATCGATTCAGGTCCGCCGGGCACTTGCCTGACTTCCGGCGGCATCATGCGGGTCATCACGAAATAGAGCGCAATGGTCATCAGAATTGCGAACGGCGCGGCGGCAATGAACCATTCGAGCCAGGTGATGGACGCGTGCAGCGTCCGCTCGATAAAACCTATCGCGACCATGTTTTGCGCCGCGGCGGTCTTGATGCCGACGTTCCAGATGCTGGCGGTCTGCACGGTTGTGATCATCAGCATGCCGGCAAAGGCGCCTTTCCTGTCGACTCCGAATGCCGCGATGATGCCGAGCATGATGGGCACGAGACAGGCGACGCGCGCAGTGGTCGATGGCACGATGAAGGCCATCACGAAACCGACCAGCATCGCCCCCACCACCACGTGACGGGTCTCGGTGCCGGCCCGGGACAGGATGACCAGCGCGATGCGCTTGTCGAGACCGGTGGCGGTCATGGCAACGGCGATGAAGAGGGCTGCGGCCACGAGGGCGAGCGCGGTGTTGGCGAAGCCGCCGAAGGCCATCCCGAGCGCCCGGCTGGTGCCGAGCAAGACCTTGGGATTGGCGGCATCGGGTGCAAGGCCGAGCATGAATGCCATCAAGGCGGCAATCACCACTGCCGAAACGGCGTAATCGAGAGCCTCTGTCATCCACACGATGACCGCGAAAGCCAGAATCGCGAGCATGCGGTGTCCGGCAATCGAAAGACCCTCCGGCGTTGGCAGCATGCCGACGAGGATCAACGCCGCAGTGGCCAGCACGAGGCCCCAGTTCGATCGCAGCCAAGTCGGTTGCGCCGGGGAGGGGACCTTGGCGCCTGCTGGTATCGTGTCGGTGGTGGCCACGAGATTTCCCCCTCGCTACAATTCATTGGCGTCCAGTGGATCAGCTTCGGCGCGAGCGGCTGTTGAGCAGGATCAAATGATGCGGCGCAGCGCAGCTGATCGCGCGCGGCCGGGGCCGCACCACCAAGCCGGCCAAGGATACCAGCGACCGGGCTTGACCCACATCAATGCACTGCCGCTGCGGCTCGATAGACTGAATTTCAATCCGTCCCTTTACCGGCAATCTCGAAAGGATCGCATCATGAGCAATGTTGGATCAGTCGACCGGATCGTACGTATCGTGGCGGGGCTTTTGCTGATTGCGTTCGCCATTCCCATTGGCTTCCCGCAGACCGGCTGGAATTGGGTTGGCTGGATCGGCATCGTGCCCATCCTGACCGCCGTCTTTGCGTTTTGCCCGGCCTACAAGCTGCTCGGCATGTCCACCTGTCCTGCGAAACGGCAGGTGTGACGGGGCATCATGTTTGGTCCGGGCGGCGATGCCTGGATTCCGCTGGACTGGAGAGAACATCATGGCAGCAAAATTCGGGATCGTGCTGAGCGTATCTGCAGCATTGGGCATTGCTGCGCTGTTGGCGACCGCCGCCAACGCGCAGCCCGGTTCGGGGCCCGGATTCATGGGCCCCGGCATGATGTCGGGTCCCGGCATGATGGGGCCAGGGATGATGGGCCGCCGCGGTTTCGGCGCGATGTGCAACCCGGGCGCCGTCGGATTTGCGGAGTGGCGGGCCGACAGGGTCGCCGAGTTGGTCAAGCTGACCGACCCGCAGCGCGGTAAATTCGAGGAGTTCAAGGCGGCTTCGATCAAGTCGGCGGAGATCATGCGCAACGCCTGCCAAACCGACGTTGCCGCGACCATCGTGGGGCGAACTGAAGCCATGGAAAAGCGCATGGACACGATGCTGCAGGCGATCCGCACCATGCGGCCGGCGCTCGATGCCTTTTACGCGACGCTGAGCGACGAGCAGAAAGCCAGGCTCGATTCCAATTACGGCCGCGGCCGGTTTGGGCGCTGGCGCGATCGCTGGTGAACCGGGCACGGTGCGGCCTGGCGCCTGAGCGCGCGGCCCAGTCGGTTGCGTCACGGGGCGCGGCATCGCGCATGATCTGCGGCGGCATAACCCGCTTTGGCTGTTGCGGCAGGTGGTGACACTGCTCCTGGTCGGCAACATCATCAACCTCGGCGCCGGACCAAGCCCAGGACGCCCCGGCCCCTGCCGCTGCCTTCGCGCCGCCACAAATTTTCAGGGGATATCAATGGGTTGGAGACCTTCCAACGCGATCCCAGAACCCCGTTCCTGCTTGCGTCGATAGCCCGCTTCCTTTATCCGATGGTATGCCTCGCATGCGAGCGGCCCCGGCCGTGATTTAGGCTGGGCGAATGATCCGGAAGGGTGAGGACCTGCTTTCCGAACCGGTCATTCTCGTACCAAAACAGTTGCAGAGGGAAATCTCACGAAATGGCCAATGTCGTCGTCGTCGGCGCCCAATGGGGCGACGAAGGGAAGGGCAAGATTGTCGACTGGTTGTCGGAACAGGCCGACATCGTCGTGCGCTTCCAGGGCGGCCACAATGCCGGCCATACCCTCGTCATCAACGGCACCACCTACAAGCTGGCACTGTTGCCCTCCGGCGTATTGCGGCCCTCGAAGCTGGCCGTGATCGGTAACGGCGTGGTGTTCGATCCACAGGCCTTCCTCGATGAGGTGACCAGGCTGAAGGGCCAAGGCGTCGCCATCAGCCCGAAAAATCTGCGGGTCGCCGAGAACGTTACGCTGATCCTGCCGTTGCATCGCGAGCTCGATGCGCTCCGCGAATCCGCCAGCGCGCTGACCGCGATCGGCACCACAAGGCGCGGCATCGGCCCGGCCTACGAAGACAAGGTCGGTCGCCGCGCCATCCGGTTGATGGATCTGGCCGACCTCGATGCGCTGCCGCACAAGATCGAGCGCCTGCTGGCGCACCACAACGCGCTGCGTCGCGGCCTCAAACTCGAGGAAATCGACGGCGCGGGCATTCTGACCGAGTTGACCGCGCTGGCGCCGCAGCTGCTGCCCTACGCTGAAACGGTGTGGCGGCTGCTCGACCTCAAGCGCCGCGAGGGCAAGCGCATCCTGTTCGAGGGCGCGCAGGGCGCGCTGCTGGACGTCGATCACGGCACCTATCCCTATGTCACCTCGTCCAACACGGTGGCGGCGCAGGCGGCGACCGGATCCGGCATGGGACCGAGCGCGGTCGGCTATGTTCTCGGGATCTGCAAGGCCTATACGACCCGGGTCGGCCAGGGGCCGTTCCCGACCGAGCAGGACAACGAGATCGGCCGCAAGATCGGCGAACGCGGCCGCGAGTTCGGCACCAATACCGGCCGTCCGCGTCGCTGCGGCTGGTTCGACGCGGTGCTGGTGCGCCAGACGGTGCGGACTTGCGGCATCCATGGGCTGGCGTTGACCAAGCTCGATATTCTCGACGGCTTCGACTCGATCGAGGTCTGCACCGGCTATACGCTGGACGGCAAGGAAATCGACCACTTGCCGGCCGGCGAGGGCGCGCAGGCCCGAATCATGCCGGTGTACGAGACCATCGAGGGCTGGAAGGAACCGACCGCCAATGCCCGTTCCTGGGCGGCTCTGCCAGCCCAGGCCATCAAATACGTGCGCCGGGTCGAGGAACTGGTGGGTTGCCCCATCGCCTTGCTTTCCACCAGCCCGGAACGCGAGGATACTATTCTGGTTCAGAACCCGTTCGAGGCTTAACGAGATGTCACCGCAGGGCCTGCAATGTTGAGTCGATATGGCTGACTATTACCCGCTGATCGCCCGCGCCATTGCCGGACTGGATCCCAGTGCCCCCGGCGAGAGCCGCCGCGCGCTGTATGAGCGGGCGCGCACCGCGCTGATCGCGCAGCTGCGCAGCGTGGAGCCTCCGTTAAGCGAATCCGAAATCACCCGCGAGCGGCTGTCGCTGGAGGAGGCCGTCCGCAAGGTGGAATCCGAAGCCGCCCAGCGCGCGCGCGAGGTTTCGCGCTCCGGGGATGCTTCGCGCGGCCCCGCTCGCGCCGGCGATTCCTTCCGCGCCACCACCCGGCCCGCGGCGCGGCCGGGCGAACCCGCGCCGCCGGCTTCCTCGCAGCCTGGCGGCTCGCCGGCGTCGCCGCGTCCACGCTCCCCGGCGGCGGCGCCGCCACCACCGCGCGGCGAACGTCCGTCGCTCGGCCAGGACGACCGCGGGCCGCGCAACCTTCGTCCCGACGCCGTCCCGCGACCGCAGCCGCAGGTCCCGATGCAGGATCCGCAACTGCCGCCGACCCGCGAACGCACGGGCGCGCCGCGCCGCGGCCCCGACAACAACGCGCCGCAGGCGCCGGGCGTGCGCGGCTTCCGCGACATCGCCGCCGACGCCGACGATCTCGGCCGCGCCGCGGCGCAGGCCACCCGCTCGGCGCGAAAAACCTACGCCAACGTGCCGTCGCCCTCGCCGGAATTCGACCGGCTCGAGCCGAGCATGGAGAACCGCGGCGCCGACCCCGACTCGCCCTATTCCTATGATGAATCCGTCGAGGAGGCCGAGCGCTACGCGCCTTCGGCGCAGCCGCAGCCGTCGCGGCCGCAGCGTTCGCGCCTGACCCAGGACCGCGAGAACGATGCCAAGAAACGCGCCCGCACCGGCACGGTGTTTCCGTTCAAAAGCGCGATCGCGGTCGGCGTCGTCCTGATCCTGGTCGGAGCCGGCATCCTGTGGGGCAAGTCGGTGGTGACGGCGGTGAGCGGGTTGTTCAGGTCGCAGCCGGCGGTGGACGCGCCCAAGGATTCTTCGACGCCACTGTCGAAGCCGAAGATTCCCGATCGCGTCGGCCAGCCGTCGTCGACCGACCAGGTCGCGCCGGTAGCGCAGCGCGTGGTGCTGTATGACGAGGATCCAAGCGATCCCAAGGGCAAGCAATATATCGGCTCGGTAATCTGGCGCACCGAACAGATCAAGGCCTCCGGCAGCCAGAAGGCCGATATCGCCGTGCGAGCCGAAATTGAGATCCCCGACCGCAAGTTCAAGATGACGATGTCATTCCTGCGCAACACCGATACGTCGCTGCCGGCCAGCCACACCGCGGAACTGACCTTCATCCTGCCGCAGGATATTGCGGGCGGCGGCATCGGCAACGTGCCGGGCGTTCTGATGAAATCCAACGAGCAGGCGCGCGGCACGCCGCTGGCCGGCTATGCGGTAAAAGTCACCGACGGCCCGAAGGCGCTTTTCCTGGTCGGCCTGTCCAACATCGAATCCGAGCGCGCGCGCAACGTGCAGCTTCTGAAGGAGCGCTCCTGGTTCGACGTGCCGCTGGTCTACGTCAACCAGCGCCGCGCCATCATCGCCATCGAAAAGGGCGCGCCGGGAGAGCGCGCCTTCAACGAGGCCTTCGCGGCGTGGGGCGAGTAGTCGTTCGTTTGGGGTCAAGAAGCAGTTGGGATGGAGCCACGGGTCGGCGCTAGCGCCGGCTGGGGAACTCATTTGGCTCCACGAATCTCATTGCGAGCCAAGGGGTCACGCGAACGCGCGCCCGTTCGCCCTCTTTGCTCCATGGTGATTTTCGCTATGCTGGGCGAAAGACACGAAGGCTAATCATGAAGCGCTACCTTATCTTCGCCGCTGTCGGCCCGTTCCTAGGCGGGTTCCTGCTGCTCTTCGCCACCACCTACGCATCCGGTTACTGGACACAGACCAATGCCGCGGAAGTGGCAAAATTGTTCGTGGTGTTCGGCAAGACGTTGCAATTCGCCTATCTGTTCGGCATCGTGCCGGCGCTGATGATGGCCGCGGTGGACGATATCCTGTTCCATGTCAGGCGGATCGGCTGGGTGGTGCGGATGCTGATCGTCGGCGCGATCGCCTTTGCCACGGCGCTGTTGATCTACGGAGGCCAGAGAACGGACTCCGGCGCGCTCCAATTCATTCTCTACGGCCTGCCTGGCCTCGTCCCCGCGATGGTGGCGTCATGGCTGTCGCACAAATACGCCGAGCCGCAACCGGTCGCGGCCGCATAGACCGCGACGGCGTGACGCAACTTGCGGCCAGCTGGTGCGTTACCATCTGATGACGATGTCGAACGAAGAAATCATAACCCCTTCTACCGCGCGGGCCCGGAAGACCTCCGGCTCCGGGTTTCGCGGCGCCGAGGCGCGCGGTCCCATCATCGATCAGGAGGGGCGAGAGATCCGCCCGGAAGCGCTGGGACCGCAGGCTGGCGGCTTGCGGTTCAACTTCGGCGCCTCACGCGCCAACCCTTTCGCCGATCTCACCCGCGAACAGCGTCTGGCGCGGCTCGATGCGCTGTCGAAGCTGCTCGATGTCGCCTTCATCGTGCCTGGCACGAATATTCGCTACGGCGTCGACGGCCTGATCGGATTGATTCCGGTGGTCGGCGACATCATCTCGACGGCGATCTCGCTGTGGGTAGTGCGCGAGGCGCGCGCGCTGGGCGCACCTTGGCATCTCACGACCCGGATGCTCGGCAATGTCGCACTCGATGGCGTGGTCGGGCTGGTGCCGCTCGCGGGCGACGCCTTCGACGTCATGTTCCGCGCCAACGTCCGCAACGTGCGAATGCTGCGGCGCTGGCTGGACAAGCAGCCGCGCTGAAAGCTCAAAGCTATTCGGATGTTCACCCCTCCCGATGGGAGAGGTGCAGAGCCGGGATCGCGATCACCAAGGTGAAGTTATGCAGCGTCCGCATTGGCGTCTGTGCCGGCGGGCACGGGCTCGGGGGCACGCGGGCGGCGCTCGAGCGGAAAGTCCTGGCTTTCATACAGCGTGCGGATGCCGCTCTGGTCGAAGCGGGCCTCGTCGACCTGCAGGTAGGCGCCATTCAGCGAATCCGCCGGCAACTCCTCGATGGCGAAGCGAACCGCTTCGGCCGCGGTGCCAAATCGCCGGTAGGCGAAGCCCGCCCGCTTCTTCTTGCGGATCGCGGCGGGAAACAGTTCGGCGGCAGTGTTGTAACTGAAGGCAGCCATGGTCAGTGACCTCTAATCTTTTTCATGAGAACGCGATTCGGAGTTCGCGAACGTCTCGTGCGGGCGGGCTCACGGGCGCGCTGGCACACGTCATTTCAGGACAGCCTTTAATATAAGCTCCTTTGCCGGAAATGCGACTCCTGACGGGCCCGATGATGAATCCGCGCGCCGCCACGGCGCAGTTGAAATAAATCGTTATGTTTCAACAACTTATACCGATCAAAGCTTGCCGAGCAGCAGCAGGATGATCAATATGATCAGAATGACGCCGCCGAGGCCCATCCCGGAGTGGCCCATGCCATAGCCATAGCCGCCGAACCGGCCGCTGAAGCCGCCGAGCAGGAAAATAATCAGGATAATGATGAGTATCGTTCCAAGCGTCATGGCACTCTCCCGAGAGGCGGCCGACGCCCGGCGAATGCAGTTCGTCGCGCCGCCTTCGGTAGCAAAGCATATCCGGCGCGATGGTTCCATCGCGGGAACCTGAAACGAAAGATATCTCAAGCGAGCGGCTAGCCGGGTGGCCCCGGTACGCGAGTGATAGCGGCGCCTGTCTTATTTCGGCTGCAGCTTCAGCGCTGCCGAATTGATGCAATAGCGCAGTCCGGTGGGGCCGGGGCCGTCCTCGAATACGTGACCGAGATGGCCGTTGCACTTCGAGCACAGGACTTCGGTGCGCACCATCCCGTGGCTGACGTCGCGCTCCTCGTCGACATGGCTCTCCGCCGCGGGTTGCGTAAAACTCGGCCAGCCGCAGCCGGAATCGAACTTGGCATCGGATTCGAACAGCGTCTGGCCGCAGCCGGCGCAGGTATAGATGCCCTGGCGATGCTCATGCTCGTATTCGCCGGAGAACGGCCGCTCGGTGGCCTTTTCGCGCAGCACCGCATACTGCATCGGCGTCAATTCCTTGCGCCACTCGACCTCGCTCTTCTCGATCTTGTCGCCCGTCGTCCTGGTGTCAGACATTCATCCTCCTCGCGAATTGCGCCCTTCAGTTAGTGACCTTCGCCTGGCTCACCAGCGTCGGCTTCGCCGTATAGTGCTCCGCAAAGATCTTCTTCAGGTTCTCGACCTTCGGAAGATCGTGAATGGCGATATAGGGCTGGTTCGGGTGCAGCGTCATGTAGTCCTGGTGATAGGTCTCCGCCGGATAGAACGCCTCTAGTGGCCCAACCTTGGTCGCGATCGGTTTCTTGTAGACCTTCGCCGCGTTGAGCTGGGCGATATAGGCCTCCGCCACCTTCTTCTGTTCGTCGGAGTTGGTGAAGATTGCCGAGCGATAGTGCGAGCCTACGTCCGGGCCCTGACGGTTCAACTGCGTCGGGTCGTGCACCACGGAAAAGAAGATCTGCAGCAGCTTGCCGTAGCTGATCTTTTTCGGATCGTATTTGATCTCGACCGTCTCGGCGTGACCGGTCGCGCCGGTGGTGATCATGGTGTAGTTGGCGGTCGCCTTGCTGCCGCCGGCATAGCCGGACACCGCGTTGAGGACGCCTGCGGTATGCTGGAACACACCCTGCACGCCCCAGAAGCAACCGCCCGCGAGAATGGCGGTCTGGACGCCGTCGGAAGCCTTCAGGTCGACGGCGGGTGGCGGGATGATCACGGGGTCTTCGGCGGCGCGCAAGGGCGCGACGGACAGAGCTGAAATCGCCAGCGCGCCGAGAGCGGCGGCACAGAGCGAAAGTCGGGAAAAGCTGCGGGACATGGGATTTCCTGTGAAGCCGGCGGATTGACGTGCAGTCTAGAGCGGAAGCCGCGGTTCGCAACATCGGCGTCTGCCCGATGCGACAAGATACGCGCCGGCGCGCGTGTGGTTACGGCCGGATGCACACGAGTTCGTGAACGAAAGCGGTTCCTGGTCACGGCGTAGCAGGCGGGAACCGCCGCGCAGACGCTGCGTTGGACACCGGCTGCGGCGTTTTGCTTCAGTTATTTCAGCCGGAATTGATCCGATGGCGAAGCTGGACGTTCGCAAGGGAATGCCGTCGGTCGAATTGTCACGTGAAGAATTCGAGAGGCGTTACCGCAGCCGCTTCGCCGATCCCGCTTTCGAGCCGCTGCAGCGTGAGCTCGACGCCATCGTCGCGGCCGCCTGGGATGGTTACGCCAACTCCCGGAAGGCGCCTCGCACCCGCAGGGCCGGGCCCGGCTTTGCCGATCCCGACTACGAGCTTTCGGCGGATTGGCTCGCGGCCCGCGACGCCATTCTCGCCGCGCAGCGCCGGCACGACGATGTCGAAGCCAGCCCCCGAATCCTGCTGATCAACGGCTCGTCGCGCAGCGAACACACCTGTCCCGGCGAAATGTCGAAGAGCTGGCGGCTGGTCAAGCTCGCCGAACCGATATTTGAGAAATTGGGATTTGCCGTCGACATTCTCGACCTCAGCCGGCTGACGTCCGAATTCGGCAAGCAGGTTCATCCCTGCAAGTCCTGCGTCTCGACCGCGATGCCGCTGTGTCACTGGCCTTGCAGCTGCTATCCGAATCATGCGCTGGGCCAGACCGACGACTGGATGAACGAGATTTATCCGATGTGGGTGGCCGCCCATGGCATCATGATCGTGGCGCCGGTGAACTGGTATCACGCGCCGACCGGCTTGAAGGCAATGATCGACCGGCTGGTCTGCGCCGATGGCGGCAATCCCGATCCCACCTCAACCCACGGCAAGAAGGCCGCTGAGGCCAAGGCGATGGAATTGAAGGGCTGGTCATACCCCAAGCATCTCGACGGCTGTCATTTCGCGGTGGTGGTCCATGGCGATGCGGTCGGCGCCGAGACGCTGCGCCGTTCGTTGGCGGACTGGCTCACCGACATGTCGTTGGTGCAGTGCAGCCGCGCCGCCGAGGTGGACGGCTATGTCGGCTACATGGAGCCTTATGCGACCTCACACCAGGCGTTGGACGAGGATCACGATTTTCAGGAGGAGACTCGCAATGCGGCCCGTGCGCTCGGCCATGCGATCCTGTTGAGCCGGGAGGGCAAGTACGAACGTCCGGATGATGAACTCGAGGATCCCAATCCGAAGTAGGACAACAGGTAGCATCTTCGTCATTGCGAGCCCAGCGAAGCAATCCATTCTTTCTTTGCTGGGCAAGATGGCTTCGCGGAGCCTGTCATCGGCGCGCATGCGCGCAAGCCGTTGGCTTGCAGTGACGTGGAGAGAACGGGATCACACCACCACGCTCAGCCGCTTCGCGGCCCGGGTGATACCTGTGTAGAGCCACCTGGCGCGGCTTTCCTGGAATGCGAAACTCTCGTCGAACAGCACCACGTCGTCCCATTGCGAGCCCTGCGATTTGTGCACCGTGAGCACGTAGCCGTAGTCGAACTCGTCATAGGGCTTTCGTTGTTCCCACGGGATGGTCTCGATGGCGCCGCCGAAGCAGTCGCCGCGCACCGATACTTTCGTCACCTTGTGGCCGAGATCTTCGTCCGGCGACAGCCGCATGGTGATGATGCTGGACTTCGACGCTGCGCGCGACTTCACCCGCCACAGCCCGCCATTGAACAGGCCCTTCTTGCGATTGTTGCGCAGACAGACCAGCTTGTCGCCGGCCACCGGCAACGGATCCTCGATGTTCTGCTTCTGCCGCACCCGCTTGTTGTAGGAACGCCGCGTGTTGTTGCGTCCGACCAGCACCTGGTCGGCCTGCATCACCCGGTCCGGATCGAGCTCAGCACGCGACACCACCTGGCTCTCGCCGTAGCGGCCGATGTCGAGGTCGCGGCCTTCTCGAACGTCCATCGACATCCGGATGATGGGATCGTCCTGGGCCTGGCGATGCACCTCGGTCAGCATCACGTCGGGCTCGCAGTCGGTGAAAAAGCCGCCGCCTTGGATCGGCGGCAGCTGCGCGGGGTCGCCGAGCACCAAGAGCGGACATTCGAACGACATCAGGTCGCGGCCCAGTTCGGCGTCCACCATCGAACATTCGTCGATCACGATCAGTTTGGCTTTCGAGGCCGGCGCGTCGTCCCACAATTCAAAGCTCGGCTGCTCGACGCCGGATTCGCGGGCACGGTAGATCAGCGAGTGGATGGTGGAGGCGTTGTCGCAGCCCTTGTTGCGCATCACCAGCGCGGCTTTGCCGGTGAAGGCCGCGAATTTCACCCCGCCGTCGACGCCCTCGGCGATGTGCCGCGCCAGCGTGGTCTTGCCGGTGCCGGCATAGCCGAACAGCCGGAACACCGGCGGCGTGCCGTTCCTGCCGGGTTTCGCCTTCAGCCAATCGGCGACGGCCTTCAGCGCGGAATCCTGATGCGGCGTAAAGGTAGGCATGGGGGCTCGAATGGGGGTTGGCCCCGGCAATCGGCCGCGACTCACCTGTCAAGCTAACCATTCGAGCGGTCAGTGCAAGCCGGCCGGTTCCGTCGCCGCTATTGCCAGCCCGGGACGCCTTTCATATCGGGCAGATGATGGGCGATGCCCTTGTGGCAGTCGATGCAGGTCTTGTCGCCGGTGAACAGGAATCGCTGATGTGCGACCGAGGCGCGCGGGGACTGCTTGGTGATGTCCATCGACTCCGAGCTATGGCAGTTGCGGCATTCCAGCGAGTCGTTGGCCTTCAATCGCGCCCATTCGCGCAGCGCCAGTTCGAGCCGATGATCCCTGAATTTTTCAGGCGTGTCGATGGTGCCGAACAGATGCCCCCATACCTCCTTGGAGGCCTGCATCTTGCGCGCGATCTTGTCGGTCCAGTTGTGCGGGACGTGACAATCGGGGCAACTGGCGCGGACGCCGGAGCGGTTGGTGAAGTGAACGGTGCTCTTCAGTTCCGCGAATACGTTGTCGCGCATCTCATGGCAGCCGGTGCAGAATTTCTCGGTGTTGGTGATTTCCAGCGCGGTGTTGAAGCCGCCCCAGAATATGATGCCGGCGACGAAGCCGGCGAAAACCAGCACGCCGAGCCCGAACACCGAACTCGGCCGGCGCAGCACGTCCCACAATTCGACGATGAAACTCCAGAGACGGGCCAGCCAGGAACGACGCGGCGCGGCGGGGTCAACCGCACTCATCGGCGTCCTCCCGGAGCCGCGCGGCTGACCAGGGTGTCGACGTCGACGAAGTCGTTGGTGATCGGCGCCTTCACGACGTTCTGCGGAACGTGGCACGAGGTGCAGAAGAACCGGCGTGGCGACACCGAGGCCAGGAACTGGCCGTCGCGGTCCATGAAATGGGTGATGGAAACCATCGGGGCCTGCGTCTCCCCGGTTCGGGCGCGGGCATGGCAGGACAGGCATTTGTTGCCGTTCATGTCGATCTGATAGCCTTCGATCGAATGCGGAATGACCGGCGGCTGCTCGGGATAGTTTCGCACCTCCTTCTCGGAGGTATTGCGCATCGGCGTCATCGGCGGGGCCGGTCCCTCCTCGTTGAGCGGGGTCGGTCCGCGCAGGCCCGAATTGAGCGATTGCGCCAGCAACGAACTCGATCCGGCCGCAAGCGCAATCAGCAGCACGAAGATTCCCGGTTTTCCGATCATGGCATTCACACCCGCTCGATGCGCACAGCGCATTTCTTGTAATCGGTCTGCAGCGAGATCGGATCGGTGGCGTCCAGCGTCACCTTGTTGATGAGCTGCGCCTCGTCGAACCATGGCACGAAGACGAGGCCCCTGGGAGTCTTGTTGCGGCCGCGGGTCTCCACCCGGGTGCGAATAAAGCCGCGGCGCGACTGCACCTTGACCTCGTCGCCGCGCCGCAGCTTCATCTCGGCCGCGTCGTCGGGATGCATGAAGCACACCGCCTCGGGGAAGGACTTGTAGAGCTCGGGGACGCGCCGCGTCATGGTGCCGGAATGCCAGTGCTCCAGCACGCGGCCGGTCGTGAGCCAGAACGGATACTCGCTGTCGGGAGATTCGGCCGCCGGCTCGAACGGCAGGGCGAAAATCCGGGCCTTGCCGTCCGGGTGACCGTAGAACTGCACGCCGGTCCCCGCCTTGACGTAGGGGTCCATGCCCTCGCGGAAGCGCCACTTTGTCTCCTGGCCGTTGACGACCGGCCAGCGCAGCCCGCGCTCGCGGTGATAGGTCTCGAACGGCGCGAGGTCGTGGGCATGGCCGCGGCCGAAGGCGGCATATTCCTCGAAGAGGCCCTTGTGGACGTAGAAGCCGAACGCCTTCGACTCGTCGTTGGCGTAACCGGCCTCGATATCGGACAGCGGGAACTTGTCGACCTCGCCGTTCCTGAACAGCACGTCGAACAGCGTCTTGCCGCGATATTCCGGTTTCTTCGCCAGCAGTTCCTCGGGCCAGACTTCCTCGATCTTGAAGCGTTTTGAGAATTCCATCAGCTGCCACAGGTCCGACCGCGACTCGCCTGGTGCTGTGACCATCTGGTGCCAGAACTGGGTGCGGCGTTCGGCATTGCCGTAGGCGCCTTCCTTTTCCACCCACATCGCGGTCGGCAGGATCAGATCGGCGGCGAGCGCCGTGACCGACGGATAGGCGTCGGACACCACGATGAAGTTTTCCGGATTGCGAAAACCCGGATAGGTTTCCTCGTTGGCGTTGGGCCCGGCCTGCAGGTTGTTGTTGACCTGAACCCAGTAGGCATTGAGCAACCCGTCCTTCAGCATCCGGCTCTGCAGCACGGCGTGATAGCCCGGCTTGTCGGGAATGGTGCCCTCGGGCAGCTTCCAGATCTTCTCGGCGATGTCGCGATGCGCCTTGTTGGTCACCACCATGTCGGCCGGCAGGCGATGCGAGAAGGTGCCGACCTCGCGCGCGGTGCCGCAGGCCGAGGGCTGGCCGGTCAGCGAGAACGGGCTGTTGCCGGGCTCGGAGATTTTCCCGGTCAGCAGATGGATGTTGTAGACGAGGTTGTTGCACCAGACGCCGCGGGTATGCTGGTTGAATCCCATGGTCCAGAAACTGGTGACCTTGGTCTTGGGGTCGGCGTAGAGCTCGGCCAGCGCCTCGAGGCGGTTGACCGGCACGCCGGACATCTCCGCCGCCTTCTCCAGCGTGTAGTCGGCAACGAACTTCGCGAATTCCTCGAAGCTGATGTCGGTGGAGTCGTTGGCCCTGGCAGCACCGGTCGCCTTCTTCTGCAGCGGATGTTCGGGGCGAAGCCCGTAACCGATGTCGGTCTGGCCGCGCTTGAACGTGGTGTGCGCGGCGACGAAGGCCTTGTTGACGCGGCCGGTCTTGATGATGTGGTTGGCGATGGCGTTGAGGATGTAAAGGTCGGTGTGCGGCTTGAATACCATGCCGATGTCGGCGAGGTCGAACGAGCGGTGCTCGAAGGTCGACAGCACGGCGACACGGACATGCGACGCTGAAAGCCTTCGATCGGTCACCCGGGTCCACAGGATCGGGTGCATCTCGGCCATGTTCGAGCCCCACAGCACGAACGCGTCCGCCGACTCGATGTCGTCGTAGCAGCCCATCGGCTCGTCGATGCCGAAGGTGCGCATCATGCCGGCAACCGCCGAGGCCATGCAGTGCCGCGCATTGGGATCGATGTTGTTGCTGCGGAATCCGGCCTTGAACAGTTTGGCGGCGGCATAGCCTTCCCAGATCGTCCATTGCCCGGAACCGAACATGCCGACCCCGCTGGGGCCGCGCTTCTTCAGCGCCGCCTTGTATTTATCAGCCATGATGTCGAAGGCTTCGTCCCACGATATCGGCGTGAACTCGCCGTTCTTGTCGTATTTGCCTGCTGTCTTGCGCAGCATCGGCCGGGTCAGTCGGTCGTGGCCGTACATGATCTTGGAGAGGAAATAGCCCTTCACGCAGTTGAGCCCGCGATTGACCTCCGACTTGATGTCGCCGTGGGTTGCCACCACGCGATTGTCCTTGGTCGCCACCATGACGCTGCAACCGGTGCCGCAGAACCGGCACGCCGCCTTGTCCCATTTCAATTCGCTCGCGGCGCGGTCGGTGATGAGGTTTGTCGCCAGCGCCGGCGCGGTCATTCCGCCCGCCAGCGCCGCCATCGCGGCGGCCTCCAGCTTCAGGACCTGGCGGCGGTCAAGCTTCGGTGCGGTCATGAAAATCTCCGGCGTCCAGAATCAGCTGGCATCGATGGCGTGAAAGACGAGCGAGGCGGTATACACGTCGGGCAGCAGCGCAATGGTGGTGAGCGTGGATCCGAGCGCGCCGGCGTTGGCGGCATCGACCACGACGACCAGCTTGCCCATGGGATCGCGGCCGTAGATCTCGCAGCCGGCCAGCGCCGCGATGGCGGTTTCCACGCTGGCGAGGCATTGCGGCCGCGCCTGCACCAGAATGCTGGCGATCTCGCCGCCGGGCGGCGCGACCACCCGATCCGCGTGGAGCAGGCGACCGGTGATGAGCGCGCGACGGTCGATGGCGCTGTGAGATCTGGCCACGGGGGTTTTCCTTGAGGCGGTTGCGTTAGCGCGGGGGAGGACCGGGAGGGCCGGCGATCATCTGGTAGATCCAGACCGCAAGCCCGTAGCTGCCGACGGTGGCGACCGCAAAGGCGGGCATCATCACGGCGGTCAGGAACAGGAACGCAAAGATTTCCATGCGCTTGCGGCGCGGCCGTCCAGTCGTGTCGTTGCCAGCGGCCGACATGTTGCGTCTCACTCAAATGTAATGATCGGCGGCATCAGGGCCGCTACTTGAAGACCAGTGTCGGGCTTCGAATCGAATCGTACCTTGATCTGGATCAATTCCTGGAGGGGATCTGCGCCTTCGGGACGACCTAAACGCCTCTTCGGCGCGGTTCTTCCGCCGTACGGAATGGGCTGCCGGTAGACTCGTGTCCTGCGTCCATTACTATGCCATCAACAATAACCCGGCAGCGGAGGACGTCATGAAGTTCGGCATTTTCTACGAGTTGCAATTGCCGCGCCCGTGGCAGTCCGGCGACGAACTCAGGCTCTACCAGAATGCGCTGACGCAATTGGAAACCGCCGACCGGCTCGGCTACGACCACGCCTGGGTGGTGGAGCACCATTTCCTGGAGGAATATTCGCATTCGCCGTCGCCGGAATCGTTTCTCGCCGCGGCCTCGCAGCGCACCAAAAACATCCGGCTCGGCCACGGTATCTTTCAGCTCACCACCAACCATCCCGCTCGCGTCGCCGAGCGCGTCGCGGTGCTCGATCTGCTCAGCAACGGCCGCGTCGAATTCGGCATGGGCGAGAGTGCCTCGATCACCGAGTTGACGCCGTTCGGCCGCGACATGGAAACCAAGAAGGAAGTGTTCGAGGAGGCCGTCCGCGCCATCTTCCCGATGTTTGGGGATGGCGGCAGCGAGCATCACGGCAAGTACTTCGATATTCCGCTGCGCAATGTGGTGCCGAAGCCGGTGCAGAAGCCGCATCCGCCGCTGTGGATGGCCTGTTCGCAATTGCCGACCATCGAACGCGCCGGCCAGCACGGCTTCGGCGCGCTCGGCTTCCAGTTCGTCAGCGCCGATGCCGCGCACGCCTGGGTGCACGCCTACTACAATGCGATCACGAAGCGGCTGAAGAAGCTCGCGGACTACCAGATCAACCCCAACATGGCGCTGGTGTCGTTCTTCATGTGCGCCAAGACCGACGAGGAGGCCCGCGCGCGGGCGGACGGCGCGACTTTCTTCCAGTTCGCACTGCGCTTCTACGGCGCCTCGCAGAACCGGCAGCGCCCCGACCCTGGCACCGTCAACATGTGGGACGAATACAACAAGTGGAAGCGCGAAAATCCGGAAGCGCAGGAGGCGGCCCTGCGCGGCGGCCTGATTGGCTCGCCCGAAACCATCCGCAGGAAATTGCGGCGTTTCCGCAGCTCGCACATCGACCAGGTGATCCTGCTCAACCAGGCCGGCAAGAACAGCCACGAGCACATCTGCGACTCGCTCGAACTGTTCGCAAGCGAGGTGATGCCGGAATTCCGCGAGGATCCAGAGCACGACGACTGGAAGGCCGGCGTGATGAGCGGCGCGATCGAGCTCGAGGAGATCGATACCGAAGCCTTTACCGATCGCTACGGCAAGCTCGCGGTGAGTGTGGCCAAGCCGGCGAAGGCAGCGGCGGGGTAGGTGAAGTGATCAGCGCAGGGATGAAGTCATTTCGCCGCGCCGCACGGAAGATCGCAAATCGAAGATCGCAAATCCAAGCATCTGCGCGCGGATTGACTCAAATGCGGCGCGGACTGGAAGAGGATGGCCGGATGCGAAGGAACGATGGTTGGTCAATCCAGCCGGTTGATTGATCGCGGTTACGTCTTCTTGTCTTGCCACATACCAAGAGCGGCGCCGGTTGGATCGGAGATGACACTGAACCAGCCCTTACCCGGGACTTCGGTAACGTCTTTCAAAATAGTCGCGCCGAGCGATCTGGCCTTGCCGGTTGCCGCCTTAGCGTCGTCCACAAGCACATAAGCCAACCACGTCGACGGTGCCCCCGGGACTGGGTGCTTCATCAATCCGCCGCCCGTTCCTTCACCGACCTCGATCATCGTATAGGCTCCGTCAGACGAGGGCATATCCTCAAGCTTCCAGTCGAACAGCTTACCGTAGAACGATTTTGCCTTGGCAGCATCAGTGGTGTTCAACTCAACATGAATGAACGGATTAGCCATCGGACGCTCCTTTTCTGCAGAGCCCTGGAATCGCAGACTTGATATATTTCCACGCGAGCGTTGGTGTCGCGTTGCGCTGGATCAACAAGCCGCGATCAGGTCCGCTCAGCCCCGCAGCGCCGCGAGCAACTCGTCGGGCCGCTCGACCATCATCATGTGGCCGGCGCCGGGCAGCACCACAGTGCGTGAATTCGGCAGCGCCGCGGCCAGCGACTTGCCGGCTTTTGCGGGGGTCATCATGTCGCGTTCGCCGAGAATCAGCGTGGCCGGAACCTTGATCTGGGCGGCGGCGGCGAGCGCGCCCTGATAGGCATTGCAGGCCGAGAGATCGTTGAACAGCACGCCGGGACGGCACTGCTCGAGCACCCGCTGCGCACCATGATGCATCCACAGGCCCGGCGCGAGGCTGCCGCCCAGTTCGGCCTGAAAGCCGAGACCCCAGATCGAGACCATGTCGACGGCGGCATGGTCGTTGGCCTCCGCCGCCTTGAGCAGGTCCGGGCCGACGGTCATGGTGGCCGCCGTGCCGATCAGGCTCAGCGCGGTTACCTTTGCCGGGTGCCGCGCGGCGGTTTCCAGCGCAATCAGCGAGCCCATGGAATGGCCGACCAGCCGCGCTGCAGGCACGCCGGCCGCATCGAGCAGCGCCGCGGTCCAGTCGGCCATCTCGCCGATGCTGGCAAGCGGCGCGCCGCCGGAGCGTCCATGCCCCGGCAGATCCGGCGCCAGCACGCCAAAGCCGTGATGCGCAAACCACCTCGAATGCAAAGCCCAGGTGGTATGGTCGAAGCCGGCGCCGTGCAGCAGCACGATGGATGGCAGCGACTTGTCGAATTCGCGGCCGCCGGTGGCGACGAAGGTATCGATGCCGTTCACGGACAATTGCATGGCTCAGGCCTTCTGGGAAATACGGAGCGCCTGGCCGAGATCGTCGATGATGTCGGCTGATGATTCGATGCCGACCGACAGCCGCACCAGTTCCTCGCCGATCCCGGCCGACTTGAGCTGGGCGGCATCCATCTGCTGATGCGTCGTGCTGGCGGGGTGAATGACCAGCGTCTTGGCGTCGCCGACATTGGCGAGATGGCTGACCAGGCGAAGCGCTTCGATGAACTTTCTGCCGGCGGCCCTGCCGCCCTTGATGCCGAAACTGACGATCGAGCCGGCGCCGCGCGGCAGCAACTGTTTTGCGAGCTCATGATCGGGATGATCCGGCAGTGACGGATGCCAGACCCATTCGACCGCCTTGTTGGCGGTGAGGGCCTCCAGCACGGCATGGGTGTTCGCCATATGGCGGTCCATGCGAACGCCGAGCGTTTCGACGCCCTGCAGCAGCTGAAAGGCATTGGTCGGCGACAGGCACGCGCCGAAATCGCGCAGGCCCTCGGTGCGCGCCCGCATGATGAAGGCGGCCTGGCCGAATTGCTCGTCGAAGACGATGCCGTGATAGCCGGCATAGGGCTCGGTCAGCACCGGAAACTTGCCGGACGCGCGCCAGTCGAAGCGGCCGCCATCGACGATCACGCCGCCGATGGCGATGCCGTGGCCGCCGATCCATTTGGTTGCCGAATTCATGACGAGATCGGCGCCGAGTTCGATCGGCCGGCTGAGATAGGGTGTCGCAAACGTGTTGTCGATCAAGAGCGGAATCCCGGCGTCATGCGCGATGGCGGCGACGCTTGGGATATCCAGCACTTCGAGGCCGGGATTGCCGATGGTCTCGCCGATCACGAGGCGCGTATTGGGCTGGATCGCGGCACGGAACGCGTCCAGTTCGCGCGGCTTGACGAAAGTGGTGGTGATGCCGAAGCGCGGCAGCGTATGTGCCAGCAGGTTGATGGTGCCGCCATAGAGCGAGGATGAGGCCACGATATGATCGCCGGCGTTGAGCAGCGTGGCGATCGCCAGATGTAGCGCCGCCATGCCGCTCGCGGTGCAGATCGCGCCGACACCGCTCTCCAGCGCGGCCAGCCGCTCTTCCAGCACCGCGGTCGTCGGATTCGATATCCTTGTATAGATGTGCCCGGCGCGTTCGAGGTTGAACAGCGCGGCGGCGTGTTCGGAATCCTGGAAGACGTAGGATGTGGTCTGGTAGATCGGGACCGCCCGCGCGCCGGTGACGGGATCCGGACGCTGCCCGGCGTGGAGGCTCAGGGTCTCGAAGGCGGGCGGCTTGGGTGCGGGCATGGCGATCTCGGAAACGGTGCGGTTTGCCCGATGTCTCGGACGGCAGCACCATTTGCCACAAAAGCACCGGGGTTGTTAGCCCATTTTCCCATGCCGCGGCGATCGGACGTCAGGCAGCAGGCCCTCGCGCGTTTGCGGCTGCGATGTCCGGCACCTATAATCTGACACCCGCAACCGAAGAGGACCCGTCGTGCAACGAAGGATTCTACAAGCCGCCATGGTGCGTGCGGGACTGCTGCCGGCTGGCTTCCGCCTCGCCGGAGCGGCGCAGCGCCGCGGGTCGATCCGATGAAGCGGGTCGCGATCTGGGCATTCTATGCCGTCGGCGCGCTCGCGATCGGTTACCTCGCGCTTTTTGCCTATGCGACCTTCACCGGGCGGGACCTGCAGCCAGGCGACCCGATCCACATTTTTCGCCGGCCGGATGCGCCGAGCTATTCGTAGCGGTCCCGCGTCTCCGACATGTGCCGCTAGGCCGTTGCGGCCACGCGGCCATAGTCGCCCGATCCCGCCGGCGTGATCGGCAGGCCGCCGTCGGCATATTCGTTGAGCTTGTTGCGCAGCGTGCGGATCGAGATGCCGAGGATATTGGCGGCGTGGGTGCGGTTGCCGAGGCAATGCTTCAGCGTCTCCAGGATCAGATCGCGTTCGACGTCGGCGACCGTGCGGCCGACCAGAGCGCGGGTCACCTGTTCGGCGGCGAAGGTGGCGTGCGCCACCGCCGGCACGGTCCTGGCCAGGTCGAGACGGTCGCCGTCCGGAGTCAGGATGGCGTCTGCGCCGATCTCGTCGCCCTGCGCCATCAACACCGAACGATGCATGGTGTTTTCGAGTTCGCGGACGTTGCCCTGCCAGCGGTTGGCCGTCAGCACGCGGCGCGCCTCCGGTGAGATCGGGCGCAGCGGCACGCCATTGGCGTCGGCGTATTTCTTGGCGAAATGCTGCGCCAGTTCGAGAATATCGGCCGGCCGCTCCCGCAGCGGCGGGATCTTCAGGTTCACGACGTTGAGCCGGAACAGCAGGTCCTCGCGGAAGGTGCCTTCGCGCACCGCGTCGGCCAGGTTGCGGTTCGAGGTCGCGATGATGCGGATGTCGACCGGAACCGGCCGGGTGCCGCCGACGCGATCGATCACGCGTTCCTGGATGGCGCGCAGCAATTTCGACTGCAGCCGCACGTCCATTTCGGAGATTTCGTCGAGCAGCAGGGTGCCGCCGGTGGCTTCCTCGAATTTTCCGATCCGCCGGGCGATCGCCCCGGTGAAAGCGCCCTTCTCGTGGCCGAACAGTTCGGATTCCAGCAGATGCTCGGGAATCGCCGCGCAATTGATCGAGATGAACGGCTTCCTGGCGCGATGGGAGCGGGTGTGGACATAGCGTGCCAGCACTTCCTTGCCGGTGCCGGATTCGCCGGTCACCATCACGGAGGCGTCGGAGCCGGCGATCTGCTGCGCCAGCTTTACCACTTTGGCCATGGCCTCGTCGCGATAGACCATCTCGCGCGTATCGTTGGCGACCGCGGCAAGCACCGCGGCGATCAATTGCGGATCGGGCGGCAACGGGATGTATTCCTTGGCGCCGGCGTGGATCGCTGCGACCGCGGCGCGGGCGTCATTGGAGATGCCGCAGGCGACGATCGGCACATGGATGTGTTCGGCCTCCAGCCGCATCACCAGATCGCGGATGTCGAGCGCGACGTCGACCAGCAGCAGGTCGGCGCCCTTGCCGCCGCGGAGTACGCCCATCGCCTGGTCGTGGTTCTCCGCATGGGTGACGGAGGCGCCATTATCCATCGCGATCTTGGTGGCGGTCGTAAGCTGGCCCTTCAGGGTGCCAACGATGAGAAGCCGCATGATGTTCTCCTGTTCGTCTGTTCGCGCGCCTTGCGCTGTATCTCTAAGAGCGCCTTCAGGCGCGTTCCGCCTTGATGATTTCCGTCATGGTCACGCCGAGCTTGTCTTCGACCAGAACCACTTCGCCGCGCGCTACCAGGCGGTTGTTGACGTAGATGTCGATGGCTTCGCCGACGCGGCGATCGAGTTCGAGCACGGTGCCGGGCCCGAGTTTCAGCAGTTCGCCCACATCCATCTTGGAGCGGCCGAGCACCGCCGAAACCTGTACCGGCACGTCGAACACGGCTTCCAGGTCGGCGGCGATGCGCGAAGCCTGTTCGTCTTCGAGATAGGCCACGTCATCGATCGCCGTCGTGTCCGCGGCGTTGAGATCGGGAAGCGGAACCTGGGCGTCGGTATCACTCATGGGTCAGTCCTCTTGGCCGGAGTTCCGGCCTGGCCGCGGGACGCGATGTAGCGCCCGACAAGTTCGTTGATCTTGGCTTCGATCGCCGCGCGCTCCAGCACCACGCCGCCGTCGGCCCACTCGATCCTGCAGTCCCCGGTCGCAATGTCCGGCTCGGCCAGGATGACGAGACGGCCCTCGAAGCCGCTCCGCTTCGCCAATTGCTCGATCCGCTCGCGCGCGGCCTCGTAAAGCTGCTCGTTGACGCGAACCACCAGATGCGGGGTGGCCACCAGATGCGAGAAGCAGTCGCTGACCAGCGCCACGATCTCGCCGAGCGGTTCGCCGGCGACCAGCTCGCTGCACAGCTTGCGCGCCACCGCCACCGCGACGTCGACCGCTTCGGTCTCCATCCGGGTTTCGATGCCGGAGAAGCCGGTCGCGATGCCGCGAACGCCGACGCCGATCTCCTCGAGCGCCAGCGCAATGCGGCGATCGCTTTCCGCTTTCGCCTCGCGCTGTCCGGCGTCGAACCCGTCGCGGTAGGCGCGAGCCTCGGCGGCGGCGATCTTCTGCGCGATTTCCGACGGCGTGGCCGGCCGCTCGCGCGCCTTGTCGGGGGCGCCGAAGTCCATGTCGAACAGGAATTTCGCGGGTGCGGCCATCAGTACACCAGTTCGTCGTCGGCGCGGTTTTTGGTCAGCATGATTTCGCCCTTGGCCGCGAGGTCCTTGGCGAGATTGACGAGCAGCGCCTGCGCCTCGTCGACATCGCGCAGCCGCACCGGGCCGAGCGCCGCCATGTCGTCGAGCAGCATCTTGCCGGCGCGCGACGACATGTTGCCGAGGAAGAAGCCGCGGACGTCCTCGTTGGCGCTCTTCAGCGCGATGCCGAGCTTGTCCTTGTCGACGTTGCGCATCAGGGTCTGGGCCGAGGCGGCGTCGAGCTTGACGAGGTCGTCGAAGGTGAACATCAGCGCCTTGATGCGTTCGGCGGATTCGCGGTTGTCCTCTTCCAGCGACGTGATGAAGCGGGTTTCGGTCTGGCGGTCGAAATTGTTGAAGATCTCGGCCATCACCTCGTGGGCGTCGCGGCGGCGGGTCTGCGACAGGTTTGACATGAATTCGGTGCGAAGCGTCTGTTCGACGCGTTCGATCACTTCCTTCTGCACCGCTTCCATTTTCAGCATCCGGCCGATCACGTCCAGCGCCATGTCCTCCGGCAGGATCGCGAGCACGCGGGCGGCGTGTTCCGGCTTCAGTTTCGACAGCACCACGGCGATGGTCTGCGGATATTCGTTCTTCAGGTAGTTGGCGAGCACCTCCTCCTGCACATTGGAGAGCTTCTCCCACATGTTGCGGCCGGCGGGCCCCCGAATTTCGTCCATGATGCCGGTGACGCGATCGGATGGCAGGTACTGCTGCAGCAGCCGCTCGGTGGCGTCGAACGTGCCCATCAGCGCGCCGGATGCCGACATCCGCGAGACGAATTCGAGCAGCAGGTCTTCCACCACGTCGGCCTCGACGGTGCCGAGCGTGGACATGTGCATCGACAGTTCACGCACCTCGTCGTCGTCGAGCAGCGCCCAGACCTTTCCGCCATACTGTTCCCCCAGCGCCAGCATCAGGATCGCGGCGCGCTTGGGGCCGCTCAGCTTCGCGCCCTTCGGACGATTGGCCTGACGGCTCGCCAGATTGGCGATGACGCTGGAGATGTCGTTGGCGTTGGTGGTTTGCGGTACGGCCATGTCAGGTCGCGGGCTCCGTCAGCCACTGGCGCACGATGGTGGCGGTTTCACTGGGATTTCGCTCGGCCAGTTCGCCGACGCGATGCACCGACTGGGCGTGGACCTGGCCCTGCACCTGGGCGACGTCGATCAGTTGCGCGGTGGTGTTGGAAAGCAGATTCTGGCCGGTGGGATCGGCCGGGTCGCCGCCGGTCAGCGCCGGCAGCGCACCCCCGCCGGTCAGCGAGGCGACCTCCTCCGAGGCCAGGATGCGCTTGACCAGCGGCCGGATCACCATGAACAACACCACGAGACCGAGCAGCATCATGACGCCGAGTTCGATGACGTACATCACGTCGTGCTTGGTGAATTGCAGCATGCCGAGCAGGCCGGCCGGCTCTACGACCGGCGGCACGACCGGTGCTTCGGCGAATTTGAGGTTGACGATCTCGACCTGGTCGCCGCGTTTCTGGTCGAAGCCGATCGCCGAGCGCACCAGCGCCGCGATGCGGTCGAGCTGTTCCTTGTTGCGCTCCTGATAGACCAGCTCGCCCTTTTCGTTCTTGACGTAGCTGCCGTCGACCAGCACCGCGACGGAGATGCGGTTGACCCGCCCGACCTCGGTCACTTCGGTCTTGGTGGTGCGGGAAATCTCGTAATTGTTGGTCTCTTCGCTCTTCTTGCTCTGGTCGCGCGCGACCGCCGCGGGGTCCCTGTTCTGGGCGCCCGGCAGCTCGTTGTTGACGGTGACCTGGCCGCCGTTTTCGGCCGTAGCGGAGGATTCTTCCCGGGTCTGGCTCGAGCGCAGCACCCGGCCCTCGGGATCGTACTTGTCCGACGTCTGGGTGATCTTGTTGTAGTCGAAATCGGCCGAGAGCTGGACCCGGGCGCGGCCGGCGCCGACCACCGAGGAAACGATCGCCTCGATCTGGTTGCGCATCCGCTTCTCGAAACCGGCGCGGCGCTCGTCGCCGACCGCGTTATCGCTTTCGCCGGTGGCGCCGTCGGCGAGCAATTGGCCGGCTTCATCGACGATCGACACCCGCTGCGGCTTCAGGCCGTTGACGGCGGAGGCGACGACGTGGCGGATGGCTCTGATCTGCTGCGGTTCGAGCGAACCGCGCACGCGCACCACGATGGAGGCCGACGGTTCGGGCGTTTCGCGCGAAAACAACGGACGCTCGGGCAGCACCAGATGGACGCGCGCGGCCTGAATGCGGTCGATGGCGCGGATGGTGCGGGCCAGTTCGCCCTCCAGCGCGCGCAGATGATTGATGTTCTGGACGAAGCTGGTGGTGCCGAGCGCATCGGACTTGTCGAAAATCTCGTAGCCGACGCCGCCGCCCTTGGGCAGGCCGCCTTCGGCAAGCTTCATGCGCAGCCGGGTGACCTTGTCCTTCGGAACCATGATGACGGCGCCTTCGTTGCGCAGTTCGAAGGGAATCGCCTGGCGTTCCAGATCCTTGATGATCCCCGAGGAGTCCTCGGTCGAGAGGTCGGTAAACAGGGTGGTCATCTGCGGCGTGGTGACGCGCATGATGACGAACGCGAAGAAGCCGATCAGCGCGGCCGTCACCGCGACCATCGCCATCAGGCGCGAAGCGCCCAGACCTTTCAGAAAAGCTGCCAGACCCTGCAAAACCAATCCGCCCCTAGATTCGGCCCCTGGAGCCGACTGGGCAATTATTGCCTATGGGATGGTTTCGATATGGTTAACGGAAGTTAAGGGCCGTGGCGAAAGTTCAACATGAAAAAAATCGGCTTCGCAAAACGAAGCCGATTTTCGTCGAATGCCACAGGTCTGGGAAGGTCTATTGCCGGTATTGCTGGATGCGGGTGGTGCGCAGGCCGGCAAGGCCATGTTGATCGATGGAAAACTGCCAGGAAAGGAATTCGTCTACCGTCAGCGTGTAGCGGCTGCAAGCCTCCTCGAGGGAGAGCAGGCCGCCGCGAACCGCGGCAACGACTTCGGCCTTGCGGCGGATTAACGGACTGCCGTCAGGCCCGATGACGTATTTTACCCTCGGGCGATGGGGTTCTGTCATGGCGTACTCACAAACTCTCAACCACTGAACTCACAGCTAGCAACCTACGCCCCTCGGCTTAAAATTTGCCTAAGCCCAATGCTTCAATACGAATCTCCTTGAAATGACCGCCGACGCATTCCGGCCCGGCGTCTGCTGACGCCGGGCCGGGCAGAGATCTCGGGGGAGAGGGGGACGGCGGCGCGCGAGGGCGCGCTTAGGCGGCGGCGGCGGTCGGACGGACCACGCGTCTGATCTGATCGGTGGTGTAGGTGTCCCCGCCGATCGAGAGCAGGGCCGGGGTGGCGGTGAGATCGACCGAATCGACGATGCCCTGGATTTCCGTCGCGATGCCGACGTCCTTGCCCGAGGCATCCTTGGCGGTCGCAGTCAGCTTGTAGGCGCCGGCCGGCCACTGGGTGCCGTCATTGCCCTTGCCGTCCCACACGAAACTGGCATTGCCCTTGCTCAGCGTATAGTTGCCGGAATAGACCGTCTGTCCGGCCGAATTCGTGATGGTGACCGCGGCGGTCGCGTCCCTGTCGGCCTTCAGATTCCAGGTTGCCGAGCCGTTGAACTGCTGGCTGCTGCCGTCGACGGCGACGGTGTGGCCGACATAGATCAGGGCCTGGGTCGCCTGTGCGCTCTTCTCGATCGCGATCAGCGCCTTCAGCTGTTCGTTCGACTTGAGCTGCTGCTCGACGCCAGCGAATTGCACCAGTTGCTGGGTGAACTGGTTGGTATCGAGCGGATCGAGTGGGTTCTGGTTCTGCAGCTGCGTTGTCAGCAGCGTCAGAAAGGTCTGGAAATTGTCCGCGAGCCCCGTCGACGAGGTCGAGGCCGGGACGGCCTTGTCGGTGTTCGTTGCCGGAGCCGATACGACCGTCGGCGGGAGGGTTGCTTCGATTGCCATGGTGCGTTCCTCAGACTCTGATATCGACGCCGCCGCTCGAACCGAGCATGCGGCCATAGGTGCGTCCCGCGACACCGGCGGCAACGCCGTCTTCCTCGTTCACGATCAGCCGATGCGCATCGGGCCCCGATCGGCCGCCGTCGTTCTGATCGGATGATGACTGGTCGCGCAGGCTGAATTGCAGGCCGCTGTTGCCGGTCGAGAGCCCGGCGTCATCGAGCGCACGCTGCAGCTGCGCGGCATCCTGGCGCAGCATCGACAGCGTTTCCAGCTTTTCGACCATCAGATGCGAGGTCACGAGGCCATTGCGGTCGACGTCGATGCGAACATCGATGCGGCCGAGCTCGGCCGGGTCGAGCCGGATCTCGAAGCGACTCCTGCCGCTTTGCACCGACACCGCAATCTCAAGCGCGAGTCCGCTCAGCGGCACCGCCGCATCCGTTGCGGCCGTGACGCGTGTGAGGGCCGCGGCTGTCGCGGCGACCGGGCCGGAGTGAAGCTGTGGCTGGATCGGGCTCACCGTCTGCACGGCTGGATCGATCGGCGCTTGTCCCGCCGGGGCGAGCTCCTGATGGGCGCGGCCCGGCGCATTGGCTGCCGATGCCAGGGTGGCGGCGGAGCCATCCGCCTTGGCCGCATCGAGGGCGCCGGGCCCGGCGTTGTCTTGGCCGGCCACGGCCGTCTGTGGCGCGACGGTGGTCGCGGACGCTGGAGTCGATGTTGCCGTTGCCGCGGAATCGGCGCTCACCGGCGCGGGATTGAGATCGTCCGATGCCGCGGTGCCGGGCTGGGCCGCCGGCGTCTTGGGCGGCATCGTACCCTTCGGCACGGCGACGGCGGCGGCGGCCAACGCCGTGCCGGCTGCCGGGCTCGCGTCGGTCGGCGTGGCCGGCTGACCCGCGGATGCGGCGATGACGGCACGCGCGGCGGCCTGCGCCGCGGTGTTGGCGTCGGCGCCGGCATCCGACGCGGCCGCCGCGGTGGCGGTGGAATCGAATTTGGCCTGACCCATCGCAGCGACCGCGGAGGTGCTGGCAGCGATCGCGGCTGCCGCGATCGCCAGCGGCGCCGTGACAATGCCGGACGCAGGTAAGGCGGGCGCAGCTTCCGTCGAGGCGGTAGCGGCGGCGATCGGCACGGCGACCGCGTCCGGCACCGTCACGGCCGCGGCATCCTGCGGTAGCGGGACCGGCTGATCGGCGGTGGAATCGGTTACTGAAGGCTGGTCGTAAACCCGGCTTTCGGTCGATGGCGCAGGCGCCGCGTCCGCGGGCGTTGCGCCAACGCGCGGGGGCGCCTCGTCGTTTGCCTCGGCATCGGCCGCGTCATCGGCGCGCTGTCGGGCATTGACGTCGCGGTCGTCCAGATCGCTCCTGGCTGCCCGGTCGGCAGCCGCCGTGTCGCGCGATCGGCGGCCGTCCGCAGCGTTCGCCGCGGCGTCGTCGGAACGGCGCTGCGAGGCGGTTTGCTCCTGGGCCCGCGCGTGAGAACTGTCGGCCCGCGCCTTGTTGCCGTTGGCGGGGGGGCCGTTGTCGACCAGCGCCGCGAAACCGTCGTTTCCGGGCGATGGGTCGGACCTGCCGGCTCGCGGCGAGGGCGCACCCTGGAACGACATGTTCGGGGCGGGGTCTGTTGTCACGCTGAACACGGGCGGCCTTTCGCGAATGGAGCTGGCCAGATATCAGCAAGGACCGGGCCACCTCAGGTTCCAAAAAACATGCAGCGTTTTCATGTGCTTATAGGGCATCAGGCAATTCTACGGGGCGCTCTCGCGCTTTCCTTTTCTGCCCGGCGGCAAGATTTGCCGTGGCCGGTGCGCAAAACCGGCTGGCGTGATTGCTTCACGGGGATACGGCCTATATTAAGGGCTGTCTTCGGCCGCTCGGAAAAAGCCGGAAGTTTTCCCGGTACCGTGACGAGAGGCTTTCTGACCTGAGACTTTCTAGCTGCAAGGCTTTTTGTTTGATTGCCAAGCCCTCCGGGCCGCGATCGCACCGATGACCGGAACCATGCTCAACAGTCTGGACCTGCAAGGCCGCCCCCAAGACACCAGGATCGTCGTCGCCATGTCGGGCGGTGTCGACTCCTCGGTGACGGCCGCGCTGCTGAAGTCCGAGGGCTATGACGTCGTCGGCATCACGCTGCAGCTCTACGATCATGGCGCGGCCACCCACCGCAAGGGCGCCTGCTGCGCCGGGCAGGACATCCACGACGCCCGCAATGTCGCCGAGCGGATCGGCATCCCGCACTACGTGCTCGACTACGAGAGCCGCTTCCGCGAATCGGTGATCGACAATTTCGCCGCGAGCTACGCGTCGGGGGAAACGCCGGTGCCCTGCATCGAGTGCAACCGCTCGATCAAGTTCCGCGATCTGCTGTCGACCGCGCGCGAACTCGGCGCCTCGGCGCTCGCCACCGGCCATTACGTCGCCTCGCGCCGCCTTGCGGACGGATCGCGCGCGCTGGTATGCGCCGCCGATTCTGATCGCGACCAGAGCTATTTCCTGTTCGCCACCACCCGCGAGCAGCTCGATTTTCTGCGCTTCCCGCTCGGCGACATGACCAAGCCGCAGGCGCGCGAAATGGCGCGGCGTTTTGATCTCACCGTCGCCGACAAGCAGGACAGCCAGGACATCTGTTTCGTGCCATCCGGGCGCTATACCGACATCATCGGCCGGTTGCGGCCCAACGCCGTCGAGCCCGGTGACATCGTCGACCTCGGCGGGCGCGTCATCGGCCGGCATCAGGGCATCGTTCACTTCACCGTGGGCCAGCGCCGCGGCCTCGGCATCGCTTCCAGCGCGCCGCTCTATGTGGTGCGGCTGGAGCCCGCCAGCCGCCGCGTCGTGGTGGGTCCGCGCGAGGCGCTGCGGATGGATCGCATCCAGCTGCGCGACGTCAACTGGATCGGCGACGGCGCGCTCGATGCGGCGGTCGGCGAAGGCCTCGAGATGTTCGTGCGGGTGCGATCGACCCGCGCGCCGCAGCCGGCATGGCTGCGCGCGACCGATGCCGGTCATGAGATCGAACTGGTCGCGGGCGAAGAGGGCGTTTCGCCGGGGCAGGCCTGCGTGTTCTACGATGCGCCTTCGGGGCAGGCGCGCGTGCTCGGCGGCGGGTTCATCAAGAGCGCAACCGCCAAGGGCGCGCTGAAGGCCGCGCCGCGCGAAGCCGCCGCATGGCGGCCGCTGGTCGAGGCTGTGCGCGGATAACAATCTCGGACAGATCATTTTCAGGGCGGGGCATGGCTGCAGATATCGACCGCGCGGGGGTCGCAAAGGCTTATGAGCGCTGGGCGCCGGTCTACGACCTGGTGTTCGGCAAGGTGTTCGACCATGGCCGGCAATCGACCATCGCCGAAGCCGACAGGATCGGCGGCCGGATTCTCGATGTCGGCGTCGGCACCGGGTTGTCGTTGTCGGAGTATTCGTCCACCACGAAATTGTGCGGCGTCGATATTTCCGAGCCGATGCTGCGCAAGGCGCAGAGCCGCGTGCGCGCGCTCGGTCTTCGCAATGTCGAGACGCTCGCGGTGATGGACGCCAAGAATCTCGCGTTCAGGGATTCGTCGTTCGATGCGGTGGTGGCGCAATACGTCATCACCGCGGTGCCGGATCCTGAAGCCACGCTGGACGATTTCATCCGCGTGCTGAAGCCCGGCGGCGAACTCATTTTGGTCAATCACATCGGCGCCGAGAGTGGTCCGCGCCGCGCCTTCGAACTGGCGTTCGCCCCGTTGGCGCGCCGGCTCGGCTGGCGGCCGGAATTCGCCTGGGCGCGGCTGGCGAACTGGGCCGCCAGGCACGGCGGCGTCACCCTGACCGAGCGCCGCCCGATGCCGCCGATGGGGCATTTCTCGCTGATCCGCTACCGCAAATCCTGACGCTTGCGACGCTTTTGAGCGTTCTCAGGCGAGCGGAGACCGGTTCGCGTCAAGAAAACGCGTCAAATCAAGAATCCAGAGCCCCGTTTCAATTCCCTCGAAACGGAAGTCTGTAGCCGGGAACCTTTCGCGCCCGCGGGCCGTTTTCCCTGCATGCGAATGAAACCCTCACTCATACTATCGTGCGTGCTGCTGATCGCCGCTTCGAGCGTTGCTGGTGCGCAGGCACCTCCGTCGCCGGCGACGCCGCCGCAGCAAACCGCGCCGCCGCCGCCCGCGCGTGCGAGCAATTGTACCCCAATGCAGCCCGCGCCGCAGCAAGGCTCGATCGCGCCCGAGGGCGGCGCCACCACGGGCCAGCGCGCCGAACCGCTCAGCGACAAGCTGGCCCAGTCGGACGGCGTATTGTGCCCGCCCGCCGGCATCGACCCGGAAATCCGCGCCCCTATCCCTGATACCGGAAATACCTCGGCAATGCCGGTGATTCCGCCACCCGGCAGCTCCGGCGGCAATCCCACGGTCCGCCCGAAATAATCACGCTTTGCAGGCACTTGGGGTTGGATCCGGGTTTGCTTGACATGCCCCTGACCGGCTTCTTATATGCCGCGCGTTCGCGACGGCGGCATATGCTTAGCCGTGACGGTGAATCGTGGCGAGGTAGCTCAGCTGGTTAGAGCACGGGAATCATAATCCTGGGGTCGGGGGTTCGAGTCCCTCTCTCGCTACCAATAAAATCAACGCTTCTAGACCAAGGTGGGTGGTAAATTTTTTTCGTACCACGCTTCGTACCACATTTCTGGTGCTGCAGGTCGAGCGTAAAGGGTTCCATTGGGTAATCAATTGACGCGCGCTGTGGCGCTAGAGACGTTTGCTTCGGCGGGCTCATCGACCGCGGTTTCTGCCGTGACTTCCGCCCACTGGCCCACCCTGCGTACCACCAAGCGTTGAGAAACGTTGGGATATCGAAGATTAAGGGTTATTGGCCGTGGTGCGTAGTATAGATTGGACTACCGTGCGCCCGGTAAATCCCTACAGATGCTGCAACGCTCACTCGACCCGCTCTCGCGTCCATTTGACGACGAACTCGACGCCCTGCTCAGCCGCTTCAAGCGCGGTCGCGCCGTGGAGGTTGATTTTCGCGAGTTGGTCGGAAATTCTTCGGCCTCAGATCGATTCACGCACCGCTTCCATCCCTATCCCGCGAAACTGCTTCTCAATATCCCGCTCTTCTTCTTGAACTGCAGCCAGCTCATGCAGCCAGGCGCCACTGTCTACGACCCGTTCTGCGGATCCGGAACTGTGCTAGTCGAGGGCCTCGTAAGGGGGGCGGTGGTCCAGGGGGCCGATTCAAATCCGCTCGCGCGCCTTATTACCTCCGCCAAAACCACGCTGCTTTCGGAGGAGGTCGTCGATGCCGGTCTCGACTTCATCTGGTCGAACTTGCCGCGAAGGAAATCGAGCCCTCCAGAAGGCTCCGTCAATCTTGAACGGTGGTTCGGCGACAAGGCTCTCTCTCAGTTGAGCAGATTGGGAAGGGCGCTGGAGGCGATGCCCGAGGGACCCGCCGAGCGTTTTTTCAAAGCGTGTTACTCTGCGGTAGTCTTCCGCGTCAGCTTGACCGACCCGACCGTGCCCGTGCCAGTACGAATCAACGCACGCAAGACATCCCTGACCTCTCAGCAACGCAAGATGAGACGTCTTTGGCTATTGGAGCGGTCGGCCGCCGACGTGTTCGCCTGCTTCGAGCTCCTCGTCGAAGAGAATTTCGAACGCCTTAAACGCCTTGCTGAGCAGTGCAGTGAACCTCGCGTTTCGCTGTTCGATGATGCGCGCACCGCCCTGGGCGAGGACTGCGTCGATCTCATAATCACTTCGCCGCCATACGGCAGCGCACAAAAATACATCCGAGCATCGTCTCTCAGTCTGCAATGGTTGGGGCTGGCCCGATCCGGATTGCGGGACTTGGAGCGTCGAAGCATCGGACGCGAACATTTCAATAGCTCGGAGCGATCCGAAATCGATGTGCCTGTTCCGTCCGCGAAGGCGCTCTTGGCCAAGATCGGCAAGGTGAATCCCCTAAGACAGCACATTGCCGGATCGTTCTTGCTGGAGATGCGCGATGCACTTTCCCGCTCGTGTCGACGGTTGCGGCCTGATGGTCACCTGGTCATGATCGTCGGTAACAACACTGTTTGCGGCTATGTATTCGATACGCAACGCTACCTCACCGAGATATGCCAAGAACTCGGTCTGGATCTGACTCTTCGCCTCGAGGATCGCATCCGGTCCCGCGGCCTCATCACGAAACGGCATAACACCGCGGGATTGATCTCCAAAGAAACGATCCTCTTATTCAAGAAGCGTTGCCAAAATGTTTGACGAACAATATCTGCGCAAGAAGATAAAGAGACTGAGCGAGACCGTTTGGGAGGGGCATGCAACGGGAAAGGAGATAGAGGACTGGTTGTCGTCTTTTAGTGAATCCGGGCCTGGCGGTGTAAACGAACGCCTGCATATGCTGCACCTGTTGTCCAACTTTCTCTACTTCGGCATCAGAGAGGTGCGGGAACTGCTTAGGGCCCATTTTCAGTACGCATGTCAGCGGCCTGCCATCGCGAAAATTCGAAAAGAAAATAGCGATACGATCAACCTTACCTTGATCGATGCGAAGCTGCAGGAGGCCATAAGCCGAACGCGCTTCCTCGCTGTAGGCAATCCGTCGGAAAGCGGTCAACATTTGCTCTATTACTTCAGGCAGGAGAACAATCTAGTCTCCGGTCTCTTTCCAAACCAATTCGAACTGCCGGGATTTCCCGGCGCGAATGATGTTCACGGCGAAGCCTCCGTCGATCATTATCTCTTCATCGACGACATCTGCGGTAGCGGCCAGCAAATCGAGCAATTTTCTGAAAAAGTCATAAAGACCTTGTCCGCCCACTCTAAAGCGAAGATTTCTTATTGTCCGATATTCGCGACGTTGGACGGCTTGGACTACGCTCGTAAGAACACCGCGTTTTCCGAAGTATGCTGTCTGATGGAGTTGGACGCGTCGTTCCAATGCTTCTCGCCCACCTCGCGCTTTTACAAGGATGACAAGTTGCGAGCCGAAGCCGAAAGAATTTGCTACTATTACGGACGAATTCTATGGGCGCGGAACCCCCTGGGCTACAAGAACAGTCAGTTGGCCATCGGCTTCAATCACAATACGCCTGATAACACCTTGCCGATATTCTGGTCTGAGCATCCGGCATCATTGCCGACGTGGTCCCCGATCTTCCGACGATATTCGAAGGCTGCGTAGAATGGCTCAGGCAATCGAAATCGGACACATCAACCCGTTCGCAATCACGCAGGCGGTCGATTTAAGCGACGAGGAAATCCAGCGGTTGTGGGTGGCTGTTTCAGGCGATCGGAAAGGCTCAGTCTTCCGGCCCACGTCGCCAATGCCGCTGTTCCTCTTAGGTGGCAAGGGAAGCGGGAAGACCCACTGGATGCGTTATCATTCGTTCGCTCTCCAGCGAATTCGGTACGAGGAGAGATCGATTGGCTGCCTGCAGGGCCTTTCCGAGGAAGGGTACCTTGGAATCTACGTGCTGTTGGGGCGCTTGAATGCAGAGCGCTTCCAGAACCACAATCAGTCGCGGGAAGTCTGGCGAGCCCTTTTTTCATACTACCTGGAGCTGTGGTTGGCGCAGGAACTCCTTCAGGTTCTCGTTCGTATGCGCGAGGACGACCCGTCTATACTGGAAGTCGAAGGGGAGGTCTGCGACTCCATCGTCGGGTTGCTCGGCCGCGTTGCTTCCAATCGTCTGCAGACGTTCGATGATTGCTTAAACCTGCTGTCGAAAATGCAGGCAGAGATCGATTTGGCAATCAACAACATAATGTTCGATGGAACGTTGAACATCGAAATTCGCGCTGCGACCGGTCAGTTAATATTCGGCATTCCGAAGATTCTCAAACGCAAGATCGCGGCATTCCGCAAAGTCGTGTTCGCTTATCATCTCGATGAGTTTGAGACGATCGCCGAAGAGCAGCAGAGGCATATCAACACCCTGATCCGAGAGCGATCGGCGCCGTCCACGTTCAGAGTGGGCGGCCGACTGTGGAGTATTAAGACGCGAAGGACCTTTAAGGACAACGAGGAGAACCGAAGCGGGTCCGAATTCGAAACCTGGTATCTGGATCGTCGCTTCAGACAGTCCAAAGGCCAGTGGATCAAGTTCTCCTACCAGTTGGTTCAGAAGCGATTGGAGATGGCCGGGCTCGGGCATGCTGGAAGCATCTCACGAGCGCAGATTGACGCTCTATTTGAGATGCCCGACCTGAGCTGGGATAGCGAATTCGTCAGAGAGCGTGTGTCCAATCGCGCTCGAACTCATCTGGCTCGGTTCGAGCGCAAGGCCAAGGCGGCTTTGAAGTCTCGTATCTTGACCGGAGTCCATAGTCCCCACGAAATCGAAACGATTCTTCGCCGGATTGAAAGCGAGAAGTATCCTCTTCTCGAGAAGGTCAATATTCTTCTCCTGTACCAGGCCATGTTTCGCAACGAGGATCTACTCCGTCGGTCGAGCGAACTAAAGGCGGAATGCCGAGGTTTTCAGTCTCGCCCACAGGCACCCGGCAAGTATCAGCGCGCCGTTCAGCATTATGGATCCGATCTTCTCGCACAGTTGTTTCGAGACGAACGCAAGCGACAATCTCTTCACTACGGGATGAAGACGTTTATTCGAATGTCGGAGGGGCTGCCGCGCAGCCTTTTGAATCTGCTCAAGCAAATATTCGATTGGGGGATCTATAACAGGTCTTCGGATCAGATCTCGCAGATCTCGACTAAAGACCAGGAGCTTGGACTTCAAGAATGCGCAGATTGGTTTTTGACGACCATGCGAAAATCCGGAGAGCAGGAGTTCGCGATCGTCACGGGTGTCGAGCGTCTAGGCCAGCTGTTTGAGGTCAATCGTTTCGCAGACAAGCCGGTTGAGTGTTCTCTGCTCGGCTTCAGCGTAAAGGAGCGCGATCTGCCAGCCGCGATTCAGGAGCGCGTCCGGCTTGCGGAACAGCACTCCTTCCTCGTCCGAATAACCGGTGGAGAGATAGATAGAAATACGAAGGAGCGGGTCTCCAAGTTTCAGATGAATGCACTGTTAGGGCCGAAGTGGAATTTGCCGGCTGCGCGGCGCGGCATAGCTCGTTTGAAACCGGTTGAAGTCGAGATTATTTTCGATCCCTCGCGGGAAGATGATTTCAAGGAATTGCTCAGGACGTGGACGGATAAGATGTCCGCGCCTTATTTTGGCAAGCGGATCCGTCAGGAAACGCCCTCATTGTTCGACCTCCGCACATGAAATTCTTCGATTATTTCTACCGAGAGGAAGTCTCGATCGATCAGCCTTGGTCGAAGTCATGGGACGTGTTCGTCTCATCTTGGGACGGTAGCGACCGAATAAGTCGAGTGCATGCTCGCGTCGTAGCCGATCAGAAACTCTGGGTGGTTCATCCAGAGTACAAGATTTTGGGTAACATGCTGCCAACCGGGCCCAAATACCATGCCGCCGGTGGCGATGCTGAAGCAATGATAGGTTTGATCCAGTACCTCGGGTCGCTTTGCGATCTCAAACAGTCTCGCGTCTGTTTCGATATTACCGGAATGGTGCGCCCACAGATCGCGATCCTAATTCGTCTTCTCAAGCACCAAGGGGTCGGAACGTTCGACGTGATTTATTCGCAGCCCGCGGACTACGCCAAGCGCGAACAGACGAAGTTCTCATCAGGGGAGGTAACGGACGTGAAGGAAATCACTGGCTTCAGCGGCGTCAACCAGCCGGGCGCGCATGAGGTTCTGATCCTCGCGCCAGGGTTCGATGCTGCTCTGCAACTGGAGGTCATCGAACACAAAGGATCTGCGCAGCGATTTCAGCTTTTCGGTCTGCCGTCGCTTCAGCCCGACATGTATCAGCAGAATATTCTGCAGGCCTTTGGCATCGACAATCCTATTCCGGACAATGAAGCTGCGAAAACCAAGAGGTTTGCGGCAGCTGCTGACCCCTTCGCCGTTGCGACGGAATTAAGTGCCATTGTAACGGAGGCAAGGACTAAGAACCAGAAATCTCGGTTCTATATCGCTGCACTGGGGCCAAAGCCTCAAATGCTGGGAGCGGCACTTTTCTATCTCACCCAAGCGTCGCCCGTGACGGTTAGCTTGATTTATCCTGTTGTGTCGTCGCACGCGGCGGCGACAAGTAGTGGCATATCGAGGGTCGCGATCAATACAGTCGATTTTGCTCTGTTAGACGCTATCGCCGCTCGAGATTGACAGCAATTTGTTCTCAAGTGCGATCTTTCCTGAAGACGAGAGGGCAAGCTTGGTCTTGGTCGGCCGTTGAATGAGCTTCAAATTGATCATGGTCTGAACGAGTTCTTCAACCTCGCTAGGGTCGCCGCCAACTGCTTGGACAAGGCTCTGCCCAGTGATGGATGGAGATCCACTCAGCGTGGTGAGAATTCGCTCGGCCAATTCACTGGCTGGTCCGCTTGTCGTTCGCGAGCGACCCACATCTATTGAATAGAAATTACGCGAACTTCGTGACATATTGACCTCTTACTTTAAAATTGGAATTTGCTTTTCAACTCGTCCCATTCACGTTTTGAGAGGGCACTGTCCTCGTACGCGACTTTCTCCCCCTGAAGCGCTTTCTGCAACACCGCAATTGCAGATTTGGAAAGAAGGGTCGAGTGGAGCTTGTACTCCATAAAAGCATCGTAACTGATTGGGCACCAAGCTCTGAAAACGTCCAACAGCGCGTCGGCGTAAGCGCGGATTTCGTATTGAGCGTGTGGATCGGCGCGGAGGCGAAGGAAGTTCATAAAATTATGAAGATCGATCTTCCAGTACCATTGAGTATAGAAATTCAGCGATAGATTCATCCGGGCAAGCTCACGAGCAAGGCCGGTCCTCTCGTTGGACAAAACGTTCTCATTCTCATCGAGATTGAGCATATCAAGATAGTCGGAGTAGGCATTCTCGGCGTCCCTGCGTAGAATTGTTAGAACGCGACCGGCCTCGATCGCGTCGAGCGCGCCGTCCCGACCCTGGCGGTTTGTATTCGACTGGGCGGCCAAGTTCTCAGGTGCCGGCATGTAAAATTCTTTGTCGAGAAGGGAATATCGGGCCGAATACTCATTCACGCTCGCGGTTCGATGTCTGATCCATTGTCGCGCGACGAAGATGGGAAGCTTTACGTGCAGTTTTATTTCGGCCATCTCGAATGGCGTCGTATGATTATGGCGCAACAAATAGCGGATTAGATTGGTGTCGTCGCTTACCTTCCTGGTGCCGCGCCCATAAGAAACGCGCGCAGCTTGAACGACGGAGGTGTCGTCCCCCATATAGTCGACCACCCGAACGAAGCCATGGTCTAGCACCGGTCGCGCAAAATACAGAAGTTGCTCCAACGCAGGCACCGTCGGTCGCTTAGTCGGGACCTCACTGGTGCGGGCTTCCGAGATCTGCCGCTCTTCTTCACTGCTTAATTTCATTGGGATGGTCCAAACTTCTACTGACGAGATGTGACATCCGCGGGGCTGCGAACTTCGGCGAGAGGACGACGTCAGAAGATCCGACGGCGGCAGATCGTTCTCTGCAGACATTGGCAAAGCTCCATGCCGATGCCTAGAGCAAGATGAATGTCATCGTCTATGGAAAACGGATCGATCGTACCAATTCGAACGAATGGAGAGCCGTAAACCATCGACAAACATCAATTGAGATCAAATGCGTAGAATCCGTGCAACAGCTCAAGGTTCCGATGGATCGCTCATCGCTTTTTCGAGCGGATATAGTTTAGGTAGTCGAGCATTTCCTTTTCTTCTTCCACTGTTAGATTGTCGATCGAGTACGTTGTCTTTTTGGCGGCATTAGACGCCTCTATCGGATCTCCGGTCGGCATGATGTATCCCGCGCGTTCCATCAAGGCCTCGTACGGAACGCCGAGCGAGGTCGATAGCGCATACAGTACATGAACCGATGGCTTCGAGATCTTTCCAGATTCAAGCTGCGACAAATACGCGTTTGATACTTCCCGACCAGTGGCATTCTCGACGTCTCTCAGGGTCATTTTGCTCCCCAATCTGACGCTTTTGAGATACCGACCCAAGCTATCGGCGGGATCAGCTCCATCAGCCTTCTCGTCCGGCATTCTGCATCCTTCGTCAGTTCCATTAGCTTTTGACGATACTTTGCCTTGCTAAGTATATCAAGCGCGCTAAATTATTGCTTGACAAACTTAGCAAGCGTGGTTAAATTAGCATGGTCTTCACATCCCAAGGATTGTCCAGGGAGAAAGGAACACCATGACGAATATTCAACCCCGGTTGCCTTCTCAGCCGACACGCGAAGTCGCCAGTGCAAATCTAGAGCTCACGACGATGAATACCGATGGCGAGCCGCGAGCCGGCACGTTCGAAGCCCTGATCGGCGACGAGCACTTCGAATTTTTGAGTGTCACTTTCGATGACCTCAAGGTAACCGCGGCTCAAGTCTGCATGAGAGCCGGCCGGCACCCGGTCGAGGATTACGTCGTGCTGCGCCCCACCGAGACCTCTGACCTAAACAAGAACAAGGTCAGCCGTTTCTTCGTCATCAAGGGCGGCGATACGCACCGCTTCTTCGTCGAGGGTCTGGCGATGGAATGGCCGGACAAGAAGTTGATCGCAGAGCAGATCAAGTTCCTCGCCGGCGCCGGCGACGATCATTCGCTATCGCTCGAGCGTCCCGGCGTCGACCAGGTCTTCGCGGACGACGACGTGGTCGACATCGGCGGTGGCGGTGCCGAACGCTTCAAGCTACGGCACCGCAGGAAGACGGTGACGGTGATCTACGGCGGCGATGCCGAGTTCGAATTCGAGCGCCGGGTCTACACCACCGAGGAGCTGATGACGGTGTTCGGCGTTCCTGCTGGCTACAAGCTGGACTTCATCGGTTCCGACGGCGTCTTCCGCGAGATGGCGCCCGGCGAACGCCTCAAGGTCAAGGAGGGCATGGAGTTCGCCTCCCATCCGCCGGTGGGACAGTCTTCGTGACCGCCGAACTTCAACTCGCTGTCCTGCGGCGGATCAACCGCCGGGCCGAACTCTGGGACGAGGGGGGGCAGCCCCTCGTCTACCTGCCGAGCATGCCGGTGCAACACAATGGGGGAAAGGTGACCGTAGATGGTCTGCTCTGTCCCCGGAACCACGCCAGCTACACCACGCGCCTCTTGCTGTCGCAGCCCTTTCCGAACCGCGGCCAGAATTGGACCGTGCACCAGATCATGGGGCGGGCTTGGCACTCGATGTCGTTCAATAACGTCCCGGCGTCGCTGCCGTGGTCCGAGATTCTCGCCATTCACCTGGGACAGCTCAAATGAAGGTAGCACTCAAGATTACCGGCTCATTGCTGGACCAGGTCCGGCGCGACCTGGCCCGGCCTCACTTCTTTGCACACGAGCGCGTCGGCTTCCTGACGGCAGGCGCGACCGCGAAACCGGGCGGCTTGATGCTGCTGGTTCGCGAATACATGCCGGTCGCCGACGAGGATTACGAGGTCGATCCCAACGTCGGCGCGCGGATCGGCTCCAACGCGATGCGCAAGGCCGTGCAGGCGGCCTATCGACCCGCCGCGGCCCTTCTGCATGTCCATACCCACGGCGGCCGGGGCCTCCCCGGCTTCAGCGGCGTGGATCTCGAAAGCGGCAACAAATTCGTGCCTGGATTCTTCCAGTCATGCTCGAAAATGCCGCACGGGCTGCTGGTGTTGAGCAACAACGGCGCGACGGGCCTCCTGTGGCTCGAAGCGGGCAGACCTTCTGTGTCGATCGACCGGTTCATCCGCATCGATCAACCGATCGTCGAGCAATGGAGCGCGAAACATGAACTGGCTTGATCGGCAGAGTTTTCTCGGCGCCAATAGTGAAGAACGGCTGGCCGAGATGACCGTCGGCCTGGTGGGGCTCGGCGGCGGCAATTCACACGTCGCTCAGCAGCTTGCGCACGCAGGTGTCGGCCACTTCGTGCTGGCGGACGCGGACCGCATCACGCTGACCAATCTCAACAGGCTGATCGGCGGCACCTGGTGGTACGTGTTAAAGCGCACCGCAAAGGTTGTGATTATGAAAAAGATGATTCTCGCGATCAATCCGAAGGCGCGCGTCGAGATCCATTGCAAGCAGTGGCAGCTCGCAGGCGACGCGCTGAAGCGATGCGAGGTCATCGTTGGGGGCCTCGACAACGTGCGCGGCAAGGATGAACTCGATGCCTTTTGCCGTCGCTTCCTGATCCCGTACGTCGATCAGGGCATGGATGTGCACAAGTTGGGTGGTGGGCAAGGCCATCTTGTTGCGGGCCAAGTGGTGCTATCAGAGCCCGGCAGCCCGTGCCTGCGTTGCATGGGAATCGTCACCGACGCGGCGTTGGCGGAAGAATCCCGCAGGTACGGCGCCGCCGGCGGGCGTCCGCAAGTGGTGTGGTCGAACGGCGTGCTCGCCTCGCTGGCGGTCGGCCTGGTCGTGCAGTTGATCACTCCCTGGAGCTTACGTGCCAGGCCGGGAGCGTACCTCTCATATGATGGCAATTCGGGCTTGGTGATGGAGGCCGAACGATTCCGGCGCTGGTCGGCTTCCTGCACGCATTATCCGCCTGCGGCGGTCGGCGACATGGCCTTCGATATCCGCAAGTTCATGGCGAGTGACGCGAAAGCCATAGGTCCGAACTGGAAGCGGCTGGCGCAGATCATGTGGTCGATCCGCAAGTGGACGAGCACCGTCATCTGAGCGCGTCCGAGCGGATCGCAGCTAGATCGATTCCGTCGCATGACTTCTGGTGGTCTCAGGAAAGAGACGATTCCCGAGGGCGACACTCCCGGCAGCCAAGCGAGCATTTTTCATCGGGTCCGCTCAGCAAGTTCGAAGGTCTTGGAAAAAGGGCGAGACGTTATCGTCGACGCAATGCACATCGAATCGGAACACCGCCTTCGACAAATTTCGATCGCTCCTCCGGATGTCCGGATCAAGTATGTGATCATCGACGGACCGCTTACCGACAAGCTGAGGGACCCTGGATAGCGAGCAGGAAGAGGAATTGTAGAACGGTACGATGAGCTTTTCCCCGCAACGGTGACAGCCGCCCTAGGGGGCGATGGACGCGCTGATATTCAAGTCGCCGATCTCAGGACCGAGGCAACCGCGGGGGGTGAGTAATGGCTGTCTCAAGTGAAAGGCGTACTTTTGATGCAGGTGGATGACGTTCTAAAAACGCTGCGACTGCGGAAATTGCTGCTGCGCGCGCTCTTCAAGATGCTTGTTGGTGGGTCAGAGCTGCTTGGGTTCCTCCGCACTTGAGGTCGAAGGCGGGGCGGCCAACTTGACCAATCGCCTTCCTGTCCTGCAATCTTTGGTTTAAGGGTGCGTATGGGGGATAGGTTTTTGGCGGGCATATCGATCCGGGACAGGCTTTTGGCGGACAGGCGTGCGCTCCTCGACTTGGGAACGCGAAACAGGCTCGTCCACATTCCGCTGCGGACTAAGAACATCCGCGCAATCGAGATTGTCGACGAGAAGTCCGCCGAAGTGTTCCGTATCCTGGGCGAGGGAAAGCGGTTTACTTTTTTGCCGGCGGCGATCGAGGAGGCTGCCTCTCAATCGACGGCTAAGGGCGAAAATTCCCTGGTCAAAAAGGCCGCGCAGCCGACGCTCAAGGACGAGGCCATCGACGGGAGCCTGCAGTCGCGCCATTCCGATAGGCGGCTGCAGACCAAACTGTCTTCGGAGGGGCTGCAGAAGCGCCTCCTCGACATCTGGTACGACGCACGCACTCTGGAAGAAGAGCAGGGCGTCAACATTCTCTACCTGGCGTTCGGACTATTGAAATGGTTCGAGGACGACAAATCGGACACCGAACGCTTTGCCCCGTTGGTGCTCCTCCCTGTACGCCTTGAGCGCAGCAGTGCTGCCGACCGGTTCCATCTCGCTTGGCGTTCTGAACCACCCTCTCCGAATCTGTCCCTTCAAGCGAAAATGGAGGGCGAGTTCGGATTGAAGATCGAGGATTTCGGCGACGAGGACGATGTAGATATCGTCGCCTATATAAATGGCATCGCCGAGACGGTTTCGCGCAAATCACGATGGCAGGTCAATCCTGACGCCATGGTGCTCGGGTTCTTCTCCTTTTCGAAGTTCCTCATGTACCGCGATCTCGACCCCGAGAATTGGCCCGCGGAAACTAGCTTGGATCTCAACCCTCTTATCCGGGGTCTCTTGCAGAATGGATTCGAGTCGCCCGAACCGATCGTCGCGGACGATGGCAAGATCGACTCCGTGATCCAGCCGATTGCGATGAACCATGTCATCGACGCCGATTCGTCCCAGACCGTAGCCATCGAAGAAGTGGCGCAGGGCCGCCATCTTGTCATCAAAGGTCCGCCGGGGACGGGCAAGTCGCAAACCATCACCAACATCATCGCGGCGGCCGCAGCTCAGGGTCGTACCGTACTGTTTGTCGCGGAGAAAATGGCCGCTCTGGATGTCGTGCATCGCCGTCTGAGGGACGCCGGACTGGCATCCCTCGCGCTGGAACTCCACTCGAGCAAGGCGAACAAGCGCGTTCTTCTGGAAGAGCTGAAGCGCGCTAGGGGCGCGGCAGCACCGACACCGCGCGGAGAAGCCACGCTGGTGCAGCGGTTGACCGACAGCCGCGACGAGCTCAATCGGCACGCCGAGATGATGCACGCGGTGCATGAGCCGAGCGGACTCACGCCATTCCAGATGCTGGGCAACCTTATTCGAACACGGGAATCCTCTGGTGAGCCCGATCGACCACTCAACAATCCCGAGGCCTGGTCTCCGCTCGACCGCGAGAAGCGGCGCGCGTTGGTCGAAGAGATAACGGAAAGGATCGCTGCGGACGGTCCCCCGAACCGGCATCCGTGGCGCGGCGTCGGCAGGGAGGCCCTTGATCCCTCGGAAATGGATGCGCTGCGGCGCTCGCTGGAGACAGTCGTCGGCGACTTGACCAAGCTGACCGCCGGCGTTGAGGGCGCTTGTGGACTGTTCGATCTTCCGCGGCCGCAGACTTTCGGCGAAGTGGACCGACTGTTGGCGTTCGTTGAAGCGGCCGCCTCAATGCCGGAATGCGATCGTGAGGCCTTCCGTGATCCCATATGGGATCGCGCCGACGACGTCACGGAGATAGTCGAAAAGGGCGAACGCTTCGCGAGGCTAAAAACGGCATTCGACTCTGCGTTCGTCGAGCCGGCTTGGAACGCGTCGATCGGCGAGTGCCGGAGCGTCATCGCCGAAAAAGGGCGGTCGCTGTTCCGCTTCTTCAGTTCGCGCTACCGGGCGCAGGTCGCACTTCTGAGCTCTTACCTGAATGTTGAGTTGCCGAAGGCGGTAGAGCAACGCCTGCTGCTGATCGACGGATTGATAGCCGCCCAAACCGCGCGCCGTTCGTTTGAGGAACTTCAGGCCTCCGGACGCGCGGCCTTCGGCGGCGCATGGCGCAAGGAACGTTCCGACTGGGCAAAGCTGGGCTCCTTGAGCGCCTGGTGGGCGGAGTTTCCGAAAAACGGGGTTCAGGGCGTCCGCGAACGTCTGGCGCGCGTGACACTGACGGCGGAGGACAGGACATCTCTAGAGGCTTTCAAGAACGATTTTCAGGCGGCGAAATCCGGTGTTGATCGCCTTCTGGGCTTCCTGCAACTCGATGCGTACCGCATTCCGCTCAAGATGGGCAACGACATGCCCGTAGCCAGTCTTATCGCTCTTGTGTCGGAATGGCGAAAATCCCCGGAACGCGTGACCCGCTGGATCGCGTTTATGGATCGCATTCGCCTTGCGCGAAAAAACGGCCTTGGCACCCTTGTTGAAGGCCTGCTCGACGGTTCGATCGCGGGGTCTTCGTTGGTCGCGACTTTCGATCGTTCCTACTTCGAAGCGATGCGTACCGTGATCTTCACCGCTCATCCCGAACTCAGGAGGTTCGACGGCGAAGTGCATGGCCGGCTAGTCGAGAGCTTCCGGAAGCTTGATCTTGAGCGGATGAAGCTCGCGCGGAGCCAAATCGCCTACGAGCACGCAACGCAGTTGCCGCGAAACGCCGGGGGCATCGGTCCGCTGGGCGTCCTTAATGGAGAGATAGCCAAGAAGCGCAATCATCTGCCGATTAGGCAGCTCCTTGAGCGCGCCGGTCCCGTCATCCAGCAGATCAAGCCCATCATCCTGATGAGCCCGCTATCAGTGGCTCAGTTCCTGAAGCCAGGTTCGATCTCGTTCGACCTGTTGGTCGTCGACGAAGCGTCGCAAATTGAGCCGGTTGACGCGCTCGGTGCCGTCGCGCGATGCCGTCAGATGGTAGTCGTCGGTGACGAACGCCAATTGCCGCCGACCCGCTTCTTCTCGAAGTTGACCGGGAACGACGATGACGAACGCGATGAGGATGACGAACTCACCTTCCAGGCCAAGGATGCGGAAAGCATTCTGGACCTTTGCCTGGCAAAGGGCCTGCCGCATCGGATGTTGAACTGGCACTACCGCAGCAAACATCAATCGCTGATAGCAGTATCGAACAAGCAATTCTACGAGAATAGGCTTTTCATCGTGCCGAGCCCTTACGATGCCGTTGCCGGCATGGGCCTCAAGTTCCACTACCACCCCGATGCGCATTACGATCGCGGAAACACGCGCACTAACCCCAAGGAAGCACGTATCGTCGCGGAAGCCGTCATCCGTCATGCCCGGGAGACCCCGGACAGAACGCTGGGCGTCGGCACCTTCTCGGTCGCGCAGCGCCAGGCCGTTCAGAATGAACTGGAACTGCTGCGGAAGGAAAACCCGGACACGGAGGAGTTCTTCAGTCGCGGCACCAGCGAGCCGTTCTTCGTGAAGAACCTCGAGAATATCCAGGGCGACGAGAGGGACGTCATATTCATCTCCCTGGGCTACGGCCGGACCAAAGAGGGGTTCCTCTCGATGAGCTTCGGCCCGCTCAACTCTGACGGCGGCGAGCGTCGTCTCAACGTGTTGATCTCCCGGGCAAAGCTGCGCTGCGAGGTTTTCGCATCGATCACGGGCGACGATGTGGACCTGTCGCGTTCCAAGGGAAAGGGGGTCGCAGCACTCAAGATGTTTCTTTCATTCGCTCAGACAGGGAAGCTTGGCATTGCGGATGAAACCGGGCGCGATCCGGATTCTGTTTTCGAAGAACAGGTTGCCGCTCGCTTGACGGCCCAGGGCTATGACGTGAAAACGCAGATCGGCACGGCTGGTTTCTTCATCGATCTGGCGGTGTCAGACCCCGAGAAGCCGGGGCGTTTCGTGTTGGGAATCGAATGCGACGGCGCTCAATATCATTCGTCCCGCTCGGCGAGAGATCGGGATCGTCTGAGGCAGTACGTTCTCGAAGCGCACGGATGGGTGCTGCATCGTATTTGGTCGACGGATTGGTTCCTGCGTCCGGAAGAAGAGACCGTTAAGGTCGTTCAAGCGATCGAAGCGGCGAAGGCGCATTGGCGGGAAACTGACGAACGGGCGGCGGACTCCATATCCGCCGTCCCTATCCGGTTTACGTCGCACGAGGAGGCGGAGGTCGAGGTCGTCACCGCGGTCGTCGGAACCGAGAAGGCTGAAACACCGCCTTACGAAAAAGCGAAGCTCTCCGTGCGAAGGCAGGTAGATCCGCACGAGACGCCGGTTCCGGAGATGATGAAGCACGTCGTTGGGGTCGTGACCGTCGAAGGTCCCATCCACGAGTCGGAAATCGTCGTGAGGATCAGATCTGCCTGGGGTTTGGCACGTGCCGGCAACCGCATCCGCGATGCTGTAAAGGCCGCAATCAAGGCGGCGAAGCGCAAGGGCGACATCGGGGGCGGTCCCTTCTACGTCGTTCCGGGTCAATCGGTAGTCGTTCGAAGTCGGGGCGACGTCGAGTCGCAGACGCTCCGCAGACCGGAAATCCTGCCGCCCGAGGAGGTGATGGCCGCTATCATCCAAGTGGTCGAGCAAAACTACGGGGCAGAGCGCGATCAGCTCGTACAAGCAGTGGCGCGTCTGTTCGGATTCGGATCCACCAGCTCTCAACTGCGCGAAGTAGTGGAGGACGCGCTGGCGCAGCTATTAGAATCGGAAAGTCTTCGGTTGGACGGTACGCTCGTGACGCGACCACAGTCGGAAACGTTCACGGCTTGAGTCGTCTGCAGGTGCACGACTGTCGGCGGCGAACCACAGTTGACCTGGAATCCGGACATGGAGCGCATCAAGCGGGTGGTCATGAAGAATGCGCGAGGGCAAAATCGGCGAGCCCTGCACCGAGGAACTGATCGGTGGCCGCCGCAGCTCTGGCAACACTGACTGCCGAAGCGCGCGCCGGCTTCGAGGACGTCCGCGACTCCGACGTTTTGCCTGTAATCGGCAGCCGATGATGGATCGCGTCTTCGGGGAAGGACCTTACGGGAATTGGCTGGGTAATGGTGCAGGGGGGCGTCTACCCTGTCGCCATCCAGTGGGGACGGATGATGGTCCGCACCGTTCTCTTTGAATACCTCGCGACCGAGTTCTCTATTGGGATTAGGATTGATGGCCTACTGGCGTTTCGACAAGTTCATGAATCGTGGCCGGTTCAAGATGATGTGCGATAGGGCAATCGAGGTCGAGAAGGCCTCAGGGCTGCGGCCGCTGCTGTCAAAGACAGCAATTCCCTTGATGTCACCCGGCTTCGACTCCGTCGGATGATCAAACGTATGACACTGGCGCCGCGAGACGGAACAACTGGGGCATTCCGTTCGGTCGCTTGCCAATCGTCGTGCGATCATATTCGGTGTTTGACCAAGCGGTCCTGGCATTCCTCGACTCCATGAACTCGGAGACGGATCGAAAACTTGCCGTCGACGGACTGCTCGCGACCGTCCACGGTATGATCTGGTTTCCGAACGCTACCCGAACGATGGACTAGTCGACATCGAGACGATGATCGGCACCGTGCTGGACGCAGTGCTTGCCCAGCGGAAAAGCGAGCTTCGAACCGAACCATAGCCCGGGAGCTCATCACCGGTCGCGCGTGCAGCGCTTTCCCTTTCTCTGGCTGCAGTGAACCTCCTGCGAAGGAGCAAGGGCAGCAAGTAGTCGAACTGCAGTGGGCCAAGGCTGAAGGGAGCGAACCGCTGAGATCTGCAATGACCGGTGGTCATGTAGACGAATGCATCCAACACTCTCCGAAGAGTCCTGGGACTTTTCGACGAGAAAGACTGTTCCGAATTTGGACACTCATTGACGAACGGCCAAACCTTGACTAGCAACCTTCCGAAATATTTCGAGCAAGTCAGCTATGACCTGATCTGAACTCGACGATCCCTTGCTGGAAAACCACTGAGGGGCCCAGTTGAACGCTCCAAAAACTGCGAATGTGAATATCTTTGGATCGTCCACGCAAATTGTGCCGTCTTGGCGACCTTCATCAATGATTTTACGAACGGTGATTTCAAACTGCTTCTTCAGCGAACGTAACCGCCGCCGCGATTGCGGGTTTAGCGAGCGGTCGCTGATAAGGGCCAGACACACCCCGAACTCAGACAGAATAAGCCTGCCGTACATCGTGAAAAACTGCGCGAAACGGTCGATCGCCGGGAGTCCGGCGTTCTGATCGCGGGACAGCGCTTCGTTCAAGTCCGCAAGACCCGTATGGGCAATGTCGTAGAGTAATTCCTCCTTGCTATCGATGTAATAGTAGATCGTTGGTTTGCTCACATGGAGAGCTTCGGCGATCTGGTCGATCGTTGTCTCGTGGAAGCCTCGGTCAGCGAACAGTATCGCGGCTTGTTTCAGGATGAGGCGACGTTTCGCATCATGCTGTTCTTGGCGCAAGTCGGTGCTTTCCCAGATATTATGGCGCTTGCGACCAGCGGGCTTCTTCGACATGCGATTGCTTCTTCAAGTTGCGGAGCGACGCTCCCCTGCACCTCCAATTTAATGCACGTAACCGAGATAACGTTCAAGCACCCGCGGCCTCGCTTGACATATACTCGAAAGTAAGAGAAAGCCTACTCCAAAGTAGGGAAAAACAATCAGAGAGCTTTTGGGAGGTTTTATGGATCGCCGCACGTTTTTGGTGAGTTCAGCAGGCGTGGCACTGGTGGCTTTGAACCCGGTCACGGGCGTTCTGGCGGCGGACGAGCCCGCCGATTTTCACATCGCAGGCGTTCTGGCCTTCTCTGGCGCGTACGGCATCATCGGCAAGGACATGCGGCAGGGCGTGGAGTTGGCCATTGCCGATCGCGGAGGCAAGGTCCTGGGGAAGCCAATACGGGTGTCATGGGAAGATGACGAGACCAAGCCGCAGCCCGCGGTCCAAAAGGCGACCCGCTTGCTGGCAGGCGGCGCCCAGATGATGTTCGGAGCGGTTGGATCAGCATCTACACTGGCGCTGCAAGGCCTCGCGGATCAGCGCAAAATACCGTTGCTCGTTACCATTTCGGCCGATGACAAGATCACACGGCCCAACGGCTCCCGTTATACTTTCCGCACCTCGAACACGCTTGGCATGGAAATCCGGATGTGCGTGGAATTTGCGAAGGTGAAGGGGCTGAAGAAGATCTATGGCGTGACTGCGGATTACCAGGCAACGCGCGACGGCTGGGAGTTGTTCGTAGCCGAGGCCAAGAAAGTCGGTATCGAGATAGTCGGCAACGACTACGCGCCGCTTGGCAATCGTGACTACTCGGTCATCGTCGATAAGATGGCCAAATCCGACGCCGATGGCATCGCGGTCATGGTCACCGGCAACGACGCGGTCACCTTCCTCAAGCAGTCGGGCCAGGTTGGTCTCAACAAGACCAAGGTGCAGTTCGGCCCGGTTCTGCAGGACGAGACGCTTGCTGCGGCCGTGGGGCCGGCAGCGGTGGGCGTCTATTCCGGCGTCCGCTACCACTTCACCGTGGACAATCCCGCCAACAAGAAGTTCGTCGAGGCATATCGGACAAAATACAATGAATGGCCCTCGAGCTTTGCCGGCGAGGCTTACGACGGCATCAGCTGGTGGCTTGATGTCGTTGAATCCACCAAGAGCTGGGATCGCGAAACGTGGGTCGATGCCTTTGCCAAGAGCACTCGGGAGAATTCGCTCGAGGGCAAGAAGGTCATGCGCGCCTGCGATCACCAGGCGGCGCAGGTCGGATTGTGGGGCGTGGTGGTCGAAGGGCAGTCGCCGCTGCCGCCGCTGACCATGAAAATCACAGATGTTTTTGACGCGTCGAAACTGTTCGACGCCTGCTGACGAGCACGACGCGCGTCCCCGCAGCGGGGCGCGCCTCATCCTTCGATACGAACCCGTGGATCTCTGGCGTGTCGACGATCGTTATCGGCTTGAGTTTAAGCTTTCTGCTGTTCCTGCTCGCGGCGGGACTGACGCTCATCTTCGGCATGCTGGGCGTGATCAATTTTGCTCATGGCGCCCTTTATATGCTCGGGGCCTATGTTTGCTATCAGATCGTCCACTGGACCGGCTCGTTCTGGATCGGGCTTGCGTTCGCACCGATCGTCGTCGCGGCGCTTGGCGCGGCGATGGAGGTGACGACGCTGAGGCCGGTCTACAGTCGCGATCACATCTATCAACTTCTGCTGACGTTCGGCTTCATTCTGGTGATCGAGGAATCGGTCCGTTTGATCTGGGGCCTCGACTACAAGCAGGTGCCGACGCCCGCGCTGTTTTCGCAGCCGATTGCAATGCTGGGCAGCCAAATTCCTTCCTATCGCCTGTTTATCATCGGCTTCGGAGCCCTCGTTTCGGCTTTGCTTTTCCTGCTGCTCGATCGCAGCCGGCTCGGCATGGTGATCCGGGCCGCGAGTTCGGACTCGGAGATGGCGCAAACGCTCGGCATCAATGTGTCGCGAGTGCGCACGGCCGTGTTTGCGCTCGGCTCTGGGCTTGCTGCGCTCGGCGGGGTTGTGGCGGCGCCGCTCGTGCCGATCGAGCTGGGCATGGGCTTCAGCGTGATCATTGATTGCTTCGTGGTGGTGATCATCGGCGGTCTCGGCAACATCAAGGGCGCTATCCTTGCAGCACTTCTTCTGGGCATGGCGCGAGCGGCCGGATTTACCTATGCGCCCGAATGGGTGGAGCTGATTACCTTCGTTCTGCTCATCGTCACTCTGATGACCCGGCCGTCGGGATTGTTCAGCCGCAAGGGACGCTCGGCATGAGCATGCTCCGTCTCGATCAGATCTTCATGGCGGCGGTTGTCGCCGCCATGATGGTCGTTCCGATGATGTCTGCCAGCGAGGAAAGCCTGAACCTGATCAGTCTGATTCTGGTCTGGGGCCTGTTCGCCGTCGGATTCGACTTGATCTTCGGAATGGCCGGGATGCTGTCGTTCGGGCACGCCGCCATGTTTGGCGCCGGGGGATATGCCCTGGCTCTGCTGGCGCCTCAGGTCGGATATGTGCCCGCACTTCTGGCGGCTGCCTTGGCCGGTGTGGTGCTGGCATTTCTGCTCAGCGTCTTTGCGCTGCGCGTCTCAGGCTTGTTTTTCTCGCTGCTGACGCTCGCGCTCGCCCAGCTCGCCTATATCCTCGCCAGCACGAAGTTGCGCGCGTTCACCGGCGGCCTGGACGGCATTCCCGGCGTTCCACGGCCGGCCATGTTCGGTGTCGACTTTTACAACAACCGGAATTTCTTCTACTTCCTGATGGCGGTGTTCGTGATAGGCGTGGCGATCATGGCGGTGTTGCGCGTCTCGCCGTTTGGAAGTGCGCTGAAAGCGGTGCAAGCCAACGACGTTCGCGCCGAGCAGATCGGCTACAACGTGCAGCGGCTGCGCCAGTGTGCGTTCATGATATCGGGCGCCTACGCAGGCGTAAGCGGTGCGCTGCTGGCTTCCCTCATGTTCTATGTCAGCCCGCAGATGCTGCACTGGAGCACCTCGGGCGACGTGCTGATCATGACTTTGCTCGGCGGCAAGGGCACGTTGCTCGGACCTGTGCTTGGCGTCGCAGTATTCGAGGTGCTGAAGGAAGAGCTAAGTCAGTTCACCCAGCACTGGTATGGCATTCTCGGCATCGTCTTCATTCTGTGCACGATCTTTCTGCCGAACGGCATTGCGGGTCTGTTCGCAAAGCTCGGGCGGATCGGCAAGGGTGCTTCGAAATGAGCGTGGGCACCGGCGTTTCCCTGCAATGCGAGAATATTCTTGTGGCGTTCGGCGGCCTCAAGGCGGTCGCGGGCGTCAGCCGCAGCTTCGAGTCCGGACGCATCTACGGATTGATCGGTCCGAATGGCGCCGGCAAGACCACGCTGATGAACGCATTGTCCGGCCACGCGACCCTTAGTGCCGGAAAGGTGGTCCTCAACGGCCGGGATATCACGAAACTCTCCGTCCATGCCCGGACGCGGGCCGGCCTTGGCCGCAGTTTCCAGATCACCAAGATCTTCGCCGGCATGACGGTGCTGGAGAACCTGAAGCTTGCGGCTTTCGCGCATTTGTACCGCGTTCAGCCGTTCTGGATGCCGGCCGGCCGGTTCGCCGACGTTCGGCAGGGTGCGGAAAAGGTACTTGAACAGATCGGGCTGGAACGACTTGCGAATGCTCCGGCAGAAAATCTCTCGCATGGCGACCAGCGGGCCCTTGAAGTCGGCCTCGCGCTTCTCAGCGATCCCAGCGTATTGTTGCTCGACGAGCCCTTGGCCGGCGTGGGCCATGAGCGACTGGAGCAGGCGATCGAACTGATACGGCGTATCGTTGCGGGACGAACCGTTCTGCTCATCGAACATAACATGGACGTCGTCATGCAGATCTCCGACGAGATCGTCGTGATGGTTCAGGGCCAGTTGCTGGCATCGGGCTCTCCTGCGGAGATCAAGGCCAACCCGGCGGTACGCGCAGCCTATCTCGGGGAGGACGAATGAGCGCGCTGGCTCTTCAGGATTGCGACGTCTTCTACGGCAAGGCCCAGGCCCTGCATCATGTCTCCATTGATGTCGCGGCCGGAGAGGTCGTTTCGCTAATCGGCCGCAACGGCGCCGGCAAGAGCACGCTGCTCAAGGCGGCTATCGGGCTCAACGCCATTCACAGCGGGCGCCGAATGATGGGTGATCGAGACATAACCGCGCTGAAGCCCTATGAACTCGGCCGGCTGGGCCTGGCCTTCGTTCCGGAGAACAGGCGCATCTTCCCGAATTTGACCGTCGAGGAAAACCTGAAGATCGCGACGGTGATGGGACGCAAGGGACCGTGGTCGCTGGAGCGCATCTATCAGTTGTTTCCCCGCCTTCTGGAGCGGGCGACGCAGGGCGGCGATACGCTTTCAGGCGGCGAACAGCAGATGCTGGCGGTCGGTCGCGGTTTGCTGACAAATCCCGAAGTGCTGCTGCTCGACGAGCCGACCGAAGGGCTGGCGCCGCTGATTGTCGAGCATCTGACCGAAGCCATCCGCACGATCAACGCGGAAGGCGTCGCAATCCTGCTGGTCGAGCAGAACTTGAAGGTTCCGCTCAAGCTCGCGCGGCGGCAGTTTGTCATCGATAATGGCCGCGTGGTCTGGTCGGGTACGACCGCCGAACTGCAGGCCGACCGTGCCCGCATTGAGTCCCTCATCAGTGTCTAGGAATTAGCCATGACCGACGTTTACATCATTGGAGTTGGCATGACGCGGTTCGGCCGCTATCTCGACGATCGGCTGGAGTCGATCGCGCGCGGGGCGGTGGAAGAAGCGATCGCCGATGCCGGAGTCACCCGCGGCGACGTTCACGCCGCGTTCTTCGCCAACACGGCGCAGGGTGTCGTGGAGGGACAGCACCTGGTCCGCGGTCAACTCGTTCTCCGAGCGCTTGGCTTCGAACATATTCCGGTGATGAATGTCGAGAATGCATGCGCCAGCGCATCGACGGCGCTCAATGCCGCCTTCTCCTATGTCGCATCCGGGCAGGGCGATCTGGCGCTGGCGGTCGGCGCGGAGAAGATGAATTCCAAGGACCGGGAAAAATCCTTTGCGATCTTCGACGGAGCCTGGGACGTGCACGATGTCGATGCCAGCATTCACCGTCTGACCGCACTGGGCAAGGATCTCGCGTTGCCGCCAGGCGCCGGCCTGAACAGCGGCAAGCGCAGCGTTTTCATGGACGTCTATGCGTCGCTCGCGCGATATCACATGCATCGTTTCGGAACGACCCAGCGTGACATCGCCGAGGTATCCGCCAAGAACCATCGGCATTCGGAACTTAATCCCAAGGCTCAGTATCAGGATGCGATGACTGCTGACGAAGTGCTGGCAGCCCGGGAGGTGTCCTGGCCGCTGACGTTGCCGATGTGCGCGCCGATCAGCGACGGAGCGGCCGCGGCCATCGTGTGTTCCGCGGAGAAGGCGCGCGCGCTCGGCGCGACACGGGGCGTCCGCATCGCGGCCTCGGTGCTGGCTTCGGGATCAGACCGGGAGGCCAATGACCTTGAAAGGCACCTTTGCCGGCTCGCGTCCAACCGTGCTTACGAGATCGCGGGCGTCGGCCCGGCCGACATGTCGGTAGCCGAGGTTCATGACGCCAGCGCCTTCGCCGAATTGCACCAGGCCGAACTGCTCGGTTTTGCAGCTATCGGCGATGGCGGCCGCCTGGTGCGCGACGGCGAAACGACGCTTGGTGGCCGCATTCCCATCAATGTCTCCGGCGGCCTCGAGTCCCGCGGCCATCCGATCGGCGCCACCGGCCTTGCGCAGATCTACGAGCTCGTCACCCAGCTTCGCGGCGAGGCGGGTCCGCGGCAGGTTGAAGGCGCGCATCACGCTATCGCCGAGAACGGCGGTGGCTTCCATGGTTACGAGGAAGCGACCGCCTGTATCACGATCCTCGAACGTTGAGAGCCATTCATGCGGCTAATCGATTTCTTCGACCGCGGCGTCAGTATCGATCCGTCGCGCACCTGCCTGAAGGACGCGGCGGTTTCGCGGAGTTTTCGCGAGGTCCAGCTCAGCAGCTATCGTATTGCCAACGCCCTGGCGGCAGCCGGGCTGCGGCCAGGCCAGATGGCGGCGGTCTACAGTCCGAATGCGGCGGTGGCTTTCGAGTGCATCCTCGGCATCGTACGCGGCGCCAATGTCTGGGTGCCGATCAATGCCCGCAATACTGCGGACGAGAATGCCTATATCCTCGACAATTGCGACGTCGAGGTCTTGTTCTATCACAGCGAATTCGAAGCGAATTTGCAGGTCTTCCGCAAGCAATGCCCGAAGATCCGTCTTTACGTCTGCCTCGACAAGGCCGGTGCGGACGCTCCGTTTCTCACCGACTGGATCGCGGACGCGCCCGAGAGCGACCCCGATATCCCCGAAGACCGCAACGCGATTATCTCCGTGTTCTCTTCGGGAGGCACAACCGGCCGGCCAAAGGGCGTGCTCTGGACCCACCTCGTCTGGGAAACCATGATTTCGAATTTCTTCACCTCGATGCCGGTGCAGAACCCCCCCGTCCATCTCGTCGTCGCGCCGATGACACACGCGGCTGGCGGCGTCGGTATCTTGCTGATGGCCGCCGGCGCGACGCAGGTCATCCTGCCGGGCTTCGATGCCGCTAAGGTCGTGAATGCCATCGAGACGGAGGGCGTGACTCACATGTTCCTGCCGCCGACGGCGATCTACATGCTGCTCGGCCATCCCGGGCTCAAGCAACACGATTTCTCCTCGCTCGAGCATTTCATTTATGCTGCCGCCCCGATGTCGGTCGACAAGTTGAAGGAATGCATCGAAGTGTTCGGACCTGTCATGACGCAGACCTTCGGTCAGGCCGAAGCTCCGATGCTGTGCACCTTTTTGTCACCGCAGGATCATCTGGTCATCGGCGATCCTGAGAAGGAAAAGCGCTTGGCGAGCTGCGGCCGGCCGACCCTGCTGACGCCCGTCGAGATCATGGACGATGAAGGCAATCTCATGCCGGTCGGCGAGCGCGGCGAGATCGTCGTCAAGGGCAATCTGGTGATGCCTGGCTATTACAAGAATCCCGAGGCCACCAAGGAGGTCTCCACCTTCGGCTGGCACCACACCGGCGATATCGGCTTCAAGGACGAGGATGGTTACGTCTATATCGTCGATCGCAAGAAGGATATGATCATCTCGGGAGGCTTCAACGTTTATCCGAGTGAGATCGAGCAGGTCATCTGGGGGCACCCAGCGGTGCAGGACTGCGCCGTGATCGGTGTGCCCGACGAAAAATGGGGTGAGGCGGTCAAGGCCGTCATTGAGCTCAAGCAAGGCAGCAGCGCGGATGCCGAAGAGATCATCGCGCTCTGCAAGACCAAACTGGGTAGCGTGAAGGCGCCGAAATCGGTCGATTTTTGGGAAAGCCTGCCGCGCAGTCCTGTCGGGAAGGTCCGAAAGAAGGATATCCGTGAGACTTTCTGGAAAGGACGCACGCGCGCCATCTGAACGGGGAATAGCCGATGAATATTGCCATGGTTCTGGCCAATGCGGCGAAGGCTTTCGGGGATCGCCCTGCGGTCTGTCTCGGCAGCGAGACTATCCATAGCTATGCGCAGCTTTTGCAGCGCAGCGCTGCTCTTGGCGAAGCTTTGCGCAGCCGCGGTTTTGCGTCGGGCTCGCGGGTAGGAGTATTCCTCTCCAATCGTCCTGAATATTTCGAGATCCTGTTCGGCGCCTGGTTCGCGGGCCTTGCGGTGGCGCCGATCAACGCCAAGCTGCATCCGAAGGAGCTGGCCTATATCATCGACAATTGCGCCGCCTCGGTGCTGTTCACCGATATCGAAGGCGGTCTGTCGCCGCCGGGCAACGTCATCGATGTCGACGGCGATGACTATCGCAGGATGCTCGCGACGGCGCCTTGCGACTACCGGCCGGCATCGGCCGCGCCCGAAGATATCGCGTGGCTGTTCTACACCAGCGGCACGACCGGTTATCCGAAGGGCGCGATGCTGACCCATCGCAACCTTTACAACATGACGATGAGCTTTCTCGCCGACATCGGACCCGTCGATGAAACGGATGCCGCGCTCTATCCGGCGCCGCTGTCTCACGGGGCGGGACTTCTCGCGCTCGCACATTTGGTACGCGGCGCAGCCAACGTCGTTCCCGAAAGCGGCGGATTTCAGCCTGACGAGATCGTCGACCTTGTCAACCGCTTCCCCGGCAGTTCATTCTTTGCCGCGCCGACCATGGTAAACCGGCTCGTCGCTTCGCCGTCCATGGCAAATCTCAAGGTGCAGAACCTCGACCACATCTTCTACGGCGGTGCGCCGATGTATGTGGAGGACCTGAAGCGGGCCCTGTCGGCGCTGGGTCCCCGCTTGTGGCAAGCTTATGGCCAGGGCGAATCGCCGTGCACGATAAGTTATCTGCCGACTCATATGCATCTTGATAACGGCGATGGGCGGCTCGACGATCGGCTTTCCTCGGTGGGCATTCCACGCACCGGCGTCTCCGTCCGCGTCGTCGACGCCAAGGGAAACGACATGCCGCCAGGCGAGAACGGCGAGGTTATCGTGGCCGGCGACGTCGTCATGGCCGGCTATTGGAGTAACCCATCCGCGACGGCTCAGGCGCTGAGGGACGGATGGCTGTGGACCGGCGATGTCGGTACGTTCGACGCTCACGGTTTCCTGTATCTCAAGGACCGCTCCAAGGACGTTATCATCTCCGGCGGCTCCAACATCTATCCCCGGGAAGTCGAGGAAGTGCTGCTTCGTCATCCCGCCGTTGCCGAGGCATGCGTCATCGGGCGCCGCCATCCGGATTGGGGCGAGGAAGTCGTCGCTTTTGTGGCGTCATCCGCGCCAGTGACGGCCGAGGAACTTGATGCATTTTGCATCGAGCACATCGCACGTTTCAAGCGACCGAAAGCGTATCGGTTTCTGCCAAATCTACCCAAAAGCAACTACGGAAAGATTTTGAAGACCGAAATCAGAAAGCTCATCGAGAGCGAAACGGCCGCCTAGTCGGCAAGGAACAACAAGGAGCTCATAATGACCACAATCGTTGCAGGTGTTGGAATGATCCCGTTCGCGAAGCCGGGCGCTTCTGCGTCTTACGACGTGATGGGCGAGGAGGCGGTGAAGCTGGCGCTGGCGGATGCAGGAATCGACTACGATGCCATCGAACAGGCCTATGCGGGTTTCGTGTACGGTGATTCGACCGCCGGTCAGAAGGTGCTTTATCGTGTCGGCATGACGGGCATCCCCATCGTCAACGTCAATAACAACTGCTCGACCGGGTCGACCGCCTTGTTCCTGGCTCGACAAGCGGTCGAGAGCGGTGCGGCCGATTGTGTTCTGGCCGTCGGCTTCGAGCAGATGCGCCCGGGAGCGCTGGGCTCGATCTTCGAGGATCGGCCATCGCCGTTCTCGGATTTCGACCGTGTGACCGATGAACTGGTCGGCCATAGTGAGATTCCGCTGGCGCTGCGCTATTTCGGCGGGGCCGGCAAGCAGCACATGGAAAAGTACGGCACTCAGATGTCGACTTTCGCCAAGATCCGCGCCAAGGCAAGCCGCCATGCCGCCCGAAACCCGTTGGCACTGTTCCGCAAGGAAATGACCGAGGGTGACGTCATGCAGGCGCCGGTGATCTGGGAGGGCGTGATGACGCGCTCAATGGCGTGCCCGCCTACCTGCGGCGCTGCGGCGGCGGTGCTGGTCTCCGAGGCCTTCGCAGCCCGATATGGTTTGAACGACAAGGTCCGGATTCGTGCGCAAGCCATGACGACCGACCGGCCGAGCACCTTCGACACGCGCGACATGATGCGGGTCGTCGGCTTCGACCTGTCGAAATCGGCCGCGGAAAAAGTCTATGAAAAGGCGGGCATTTCGCCTGAGGATATCGATGTCGTCGAGCTGCACGATTGCTTTGCACAGAACGAGCTTATCACCTACGAGGCGCTCGGCCTGTGTGGCGAGGGTGAGGCCGAAAAGTTCGTCATCGATGGCGACAATACCTATGGTGGCCGCTTCGTCACCAACCCTTCCGGCGGCCTGCTTTCCAAGGGCCATCCGCTCGGAGCGACAGGCCTCGCCCAGTGTTACGAGCTCGTCCATCAGCTTCGTGGCACCGCAGAGGCACGGCAGGTCGATGGCGCGCGCCTTGCCCTTCAACACAATCTCGGTCTCGGCGGCGCAGCGGTTGTGACGCTTTACGAAAAGCATTGAGGTCACGCCTGGAAGGGAACGGCTGGATGTCGCAGCGGCTCAAGCAAAAGATTGCCTTCGTCATGGGAGCCGGCTGCGTCGGTGAAGGCTGGGGAAACGGCAAGGCGACGGCGGTGCTTTTCGCACGCGAGGGGGCGACCGTGCTATGTGTCGACCGTGACCTCGCGTCGGCGGAGCGCACTGCCGCTCTCATTGAAGGCGAAGGCGGAACCGCCGAGGCCTTGCGCGCCGACATCACTTCGGTTGCCGACATTGATTCAGCTGTCGGCGAGACCGTCGCCCGTCATGGTCGCATAGATATTCTGCAGAACAACGTCGGCATAGCCGAACCAGGCGGTCCGGAGACCGTCGACGAGGCAAGCTGGGACCGCGTCATGTCGGTGAACCTGAAAGGCTTCTTCCTTACTTGCAAGCGCGTGCTTCCCGAGATGGTTCGGCAAGGCAGCGGCGCAATCGTCAATGTGTCGTCGGTCGCCTCGCTAACGACTATCAGCGTGCCGATGATCTCCTATTATTCGTCGAAAGCTGGTGTGAATCACTTCACCCGAGCTGTTGCAGTCGAATACGCTTCAAAGGGGATCCGCTGCAACGCGGTTCTTCCGGGCCTTATAAATACGCCGATGATCGTGGAGCCGTACAAGCACGTCTACGATTCCGTGGATGACATGATCGCAAAGCGCGATGCCATGGTCCCGATGGGCAAGATGGGAACGGCATGGGACGTGGCTCATGCATCCTTATTCCTGGCATCGGATGAGGCGAAATATATCTCAGGTGTCCTCCTGCCCGTCGATGGTGCGCTCACTTGCCGAACTGGATGAGCTTGCTTGGAGGACCGCCTTTTGGCCCTATCGGAGGTCGTCAGTTCATGACCTCCGGCCGGCTGGCGCTGGGCGTGACATTCACTACACCCTGATGCCCGCATTTTTGTATCAGAATTGCCACGCGGCAGCCGCCCAACGCGACTTTCGCTTCGCGCCAACCAACGCGCCTTAGCGACCAGCCGGACTGTTCCGTCGTGCTAAGAGCGGAAATCGAAGGCGCGTGATGAAACCACGTGGCCCGGCTGAGCACGCCGCGCCTGCCAGCGCACCGCGATCTTTGCTTTCAGCTGAGTGGGAATCGCCGAGCGACCTCCCGATCTCCCCCATTTTTAACCGTCACTCCGGCTTGATGTTCGCGTCCTTAACCACTCGACCCCACTTCGCGATTTCAGCGGCGATGTGATCGCCAAATCGGGAGGGCGGGCCGCCGATTGGTTCGACACCCTGGTCGTGGAAGCGGCGCTTGACGTCGTCCGTCTTCAAAATGGCGTTCAGCTCGGTATTCAGTTTGCGGACCAGCTCGGGCCGCATCCCCGCGGGGCCGACCACGCCGAACCAGACGGTGACGTCATAGCCGGGGACGCCGGCCTCTGACACCGTCGGAACGCCCGCCGCGAGCGGCGAGCGCGTCGTGCTGGAGACGCCGAGCGCGCGCAATTTGCCGCCATTGACTTGCGGCAGCACGTTCGGTGTGTTGTCGAAGGCGGTGTCGATGTGATCGCCGAGCAGGTCGTTCACCATCGGCGCGCTGCCCTTGTAGGGGACGTGCACGATGTCGATACCGGCCATGCTCTTGAACAATTCCATCGACAGATGGTTCGATGAACCGATCCCGGTGGAGCCGTAGCTGACCTTGCCCGGATTCTTCTTCGCGTGGTCGATGAACTCCTGGACCGAGTGGATCGGCATCGAGGGCCGGACCACGAGAAGATTCTGGGTCTGGCCGGCGAAGATCAGCGGCGTAAAGTCCTTCACCGTGTCGTAGGGCAGGCTCTTGTAGATGCTGGGGTTGGTGCCGAACGGAAACGCTACGCCGAGCAGGGTGTAGCCGTCGGGTGCGGCCTTGGCGACGGAATCGGTGCCGATCAGCGTGCCGCCGCCCGGACGGTTCTCGACCACGACAGGAACGCCCCAAGCCTCACTGAGCTTCTGCGCAAATATGCGCCCCATGGTGTCGTTGAAGCCACCGGGTGGGTAGGGAACGACATAGCGGACGGTCTTGTTTGGGTAATTCTCGGGATCAGGCGCTGGTGCAGGGGTTTGGGCCTGCGCGGCGGATGCGCCGAGCAGCAGGACGAGCACCGCGCGGCGGGTGAAGTGAACAAGACGCGTCGCGCTCGATTTAACTTCTGGCTGCCGCGGTTCAGACATAACAGGGCCCCTCGATCAGTGGATGCGCGTTGATGAACGCCTCGTCGATCTCTACGCCGAGACCGGGGATTTCCGACGGCTTGACGCAGCCATCGGCGTCGAGCTTGTAAGGAACGCCGCCGACTTCGTCGCGGAACGGATTGCTCGGGGCCACGTCGCCCTCGAAATAACCGGGCATATCGACCGACGCCAGCACGTTGAGCGTGGCGCCCATATTGATACCGGTCGCCGACGTATGCGGATTGAACGACAGCTTCCAGGCAGAGGCCATACCGGCGATCCGCATGGATTCGGTGACGCCACCGGTCTTGGACAGATCCGGTTGCACGAAGCTGACGGCGCCGTCCTCGATCAGGCGGGTGAACTCGAAACGGGTGTAATGGTTTTCACCGGCCGCGATCGGCGTGGTGCCGAACGATGTTGCGGTCTGGTAGGAGCGATAATCCTGCGCCGGGAACGGCTCTTCCAGCCAGCCGATCCCGAGTTCATCATAGGCCGGCATCACGCGGCGCGCGTCATCGACGCTGTAGCCGGTGTTGGCATCGACCAGGATCTCGATGACATCGCCGACCGCTTCGCGCACCGCGGTGGCGCGGGCGACGTCGTCGCGGGGATTGTCGCCGACGCGCAGCTTGATCGCTTTATACCCCTGCGCGACGTAGCCGAGCGCTTCCTGCGCCAGCGAGGCCGGCGGCTGGTAGCCGAGAGAGATGCCGCCGGCATAGGCCTTCAGCGGCTTTGAGGCGCCACCCAGCAACTTGTACAGTGGCCAGCCCGCCGCCTTGGCGCGGATGTCCCACAGCGCCAGGTCGAGGCCGCTCAGCGCCATCGCGGCGGCATAGCCCATGCCGTGGCTCGCGAGCTGCATCTGGTAGACGCGCTGCCAAACGCCGACCACGTTCATCGCATCCATGCCGACCACGAGTTCGGAGATCGTGGTGTCGATCAGCTTTGCAATCGCGCCCGGGCAGCGGCCGTGATGGGCCTCGCCCCAGCCGACCAGGCCTTCGTCGGTCGTGACCTTCACCAGCACCGCATCGCGCTTGACGGCGCGGCCGATGCCGAGCCGGACATTCTGGCCCTCGGGAACCTTGTAGGAGATTGGAACTGATTTGATGGATGTAATGCGCATTGAAGAACCTCAGGCTGCCTTGTAGGCGGGGTTGACGAGATTGAGCGGCGCTTCGCCGCGCAGTATTCGAAGCATTTCCTCGGCCGCGCCGACTGCCATCGCGCGGCTGCTGGTGGCGGTGATGCCGGCCGTATGCGGCGTCAGCAACAGATTTGTGCAATCAAACAGGGCATTGTCAGGCGGCAGCGGCTGCACATCGAACACGTCGAGCGCGGCGCCGCCGATCCTGTTCGAGCGCAGGGCGTCGATGAGGGCCGGGGTCTCGATCACTGCGCCGCGCGAAACGTTGACGAGCACTGTGTGGGGTCGCATCCGGCCGATCAGGTCGCGGTTGACCAGGCCCCGGGTTTCGTCGGTTAGCGCGCAGCAGACCACGATCGCGTCGCTGCGCTCGAACAGCTCGGGCAGCGAGACCTCCTCGATGCTCTTCGGCAGCGCTCCCTTCCGGCGGGAAGTGCCGAGCACCTTCATCCCAAAACCGTCGGCCGCGATGCGGGCAATGTGTCGTCCTATGGTCCCGACGCCGAGGATGCCGAGCGTGGACGGGCTCAACTCGGTCAAGCCGTCGGCGGCCGCACGGGCGGCCAGCCAGCCCTCGGCACGCATCTGCATGTCGAGTTTCTGCAACGGCCGCCGCAGATGCATCAGCGCTGACATCACATACTCGGCCACCGCGTTGGTGTTGCTGCCGGGCAGGTTGGCGACGGCGATGCCGCGCGCGGTGGCGGCACCGACCGGAATGAAGTCGAGGCCGACGCCGTGACGCACGATGGCTTTCAGGCGCGGGGCGTGATCGATGATGTCGTCGGGCAGTTTAGCGCGCACCACGATGCCGTGCGCTTCCGCCGCCCATTTGCGCAAGGTGTCCGGCTGCGCGTCGGGCGCCGTGATCAGCCGGACATGCGGCGCCAGCAAGGCTTCGCCATCGGGATGCATCGGATTGGTCAGAAGGACGACAGGTTTCTCAGGCATCGGAGGCAGGCCCTTCGGTAATCGGATTGGTGAGGCGGCCGAGGCCTTCGACCTCGACCTCGACGGTCGAGCCCGGCTTGAGCCATGCCGGCGGCTTGTGCATTCCGGCCACGCCGGCGGGCGTGCCGGTGGCGATGATGTCGCCGGGTTCGAGCGCCTGCAGGCCGGAGAGATAGCAGATGAGATCGGCGACGCCGAACAGCATGTCCCGCGTCGAACCGGACTGCAACGTGAGACCGTCGACCTTCAGCGACACCCGAAGCCCCTGCGGGTTGGGCACCTCGTCGCGCGACGCGAGGAAGGGTCCGAACGGCCCAAAGGTCGGAAAATTCTTGCCGCGATCGAAATGGCCATCGGCCTTGATGATCTCGCTGGCGCTGATGTCGTTGAAGCAGCCATAGGCTGCGACATGACCGAGCGCATTTTCCTTGGTGACGTTCTCGGCCCGCACGCCTATCACGGCGGCGAGTTCGGCTTCCCATGTGACGCCGCCGATTCCAGCCGGCATGATGACCTGATGCCCCGGACCGGCAATCGTGCGCGGCGCCTTCAGGAACAGCACCGGCTTTTCCGGGTGCGCCATGCCACGCTCGGCCAGTGCGTCGCGGTAATTATGCGCGACGCCAAAAATGCGCCGCGGCGCCGGAAGCGGCGCCATCAGTGTGACGGCATCGAGCGGAAGCGTCGCATCCTTTGCCAGGCCATGGGCATGAATCGCCTTGATGACATCCGGCAGGCCTGCCTCGATCATGGCCTGCAGCTGCGGCGCTACGCCCTGCAGCGCCTCGCGCATCGACGGATGCGCGAGATCGACGACACGGTCGGCTGTATCGCTGGCGTCGCCCAGCAGCACGCCGGCGCGTGCCACACCGTGCGCACTGAAGGTGACGAACTTCATGGCGGGGCCATCCGGCTCACGCGACCCGGAAACGGTCGATCACGCCGCGATCGATCTCGATGCCGAGACCGGCGCCGGATGGCACCTCGATGACGCCCTTGACCTGATGGATCGGCTCGACCGCCAGGTGATCGCGGAACGGATTCTCCTCCTGCTCGAATTCCAGCATCGGCGGCATCGGAAACAGGCTCGGCGGCTGGTTCGGTATCGAGGCGAGGAAGTGGATGGTCGCGGCGAGGCCGACCGCCGAACCCCAGGCATGCGGCACGCATTCGACGCCATGCGTCGAGGCCAGCGTCGCGATCCGCTTGCATTCGCTGATTCCGCCGGCGGCGCAGACGTCGGGCTGCACGATGTCCATCGCCTTGCGCACGATGGCGTCGCGAAAACCCCAGCGGGTGAATTCGTTTTCGCCGCCAGCCACCGCCATGTCGAGCGCGCGCGAGACCTCGACATAGCCGTCGATGTCCTCCGGCGAGATCGGCTCCTCGAACCACTCGATGTCGAGTTCTTCCAGTTTGCGGCCGAGCCGGATCGCGGCCGGGACGGAGAAGCAATGATTGGCATCGACCATCAGCTTGACATCGGGACCGATGGCCTCGCGCACCGCCTTGACGCGTTCGAAATCGCGCTTGATCGAGCCGAGCCCGATCTTCATCTTGATCGCCTTAAAGCCGGCCTTGACGTAGCCGTGCGCTTCCTCGACGGCTTCGTCGACCAGCCGGTCCATGTCGGTGAAATAGAGGCCAGTGGCGTAGCAATCGACCTCGGTGCGGAAGGCGCCGCCGATCAGCTTGTGGATCGGCTTGTTGCAGGCCTTGCCGACGATGTCCCACAGCGCGATGTCGATGCCGCTGATCGCAGCGATCGACATGCCCTTGGGCCCGTAATCCTTGATCCGGTTGTAGAGGTCTTCCCAGATCACCTCGATGTCGAAGGGATCGCGGCCGATCACGCGCGCCGCCAACTGGCTATCGATGAACGCCTTCGCAACGGCGGAGGGACCGTAGCATTCGCCCCAACCGACGATGCCGTCATCGGTCTCGATCTCCACCAGGCAGGTGCCGCGAGTTTTGTAGAGCCAACCGCGGGAAGAGGTGAACGGGCGCGCGACGGGGGCCGCCACGACATGACAGGTGATCTTCTTGATGAGCAAGCGCTTGGCCTTCTTGTTCTTCTGGGGGAATTGAGATCGGGCAGGGCGGCTACGTGAACCGCCCGCTTATTCCTTTTCTTTCGGGAAGGTTTTTTCCGCCACGGTGCCGAGCGCGACAGCGACGCTGTCGACTTCCTTGGTCAGAGCATCGCCGGTCATGTCGTCGACCAGGAACGCGTTCTTTTTGGCGAACTCCACGAAGCGGGGATCCTGGATGGCATTGCGGAAGGCCGTGATCAGCTTCGTCCTGACGTCGGCGGGCAGGTTGGCCGGCGCCACTACATATGCCATCTGCACCACGGGTCCGTAGGGGAACACGTCAAAACCCTTGTCCTTGAAGGTAGGTACGTCAGGGAACATCTCAAGCCGCTGGTTCGCGAACACACCGAGCGGCTTCAACAGATTATCCTGGATCTGGCCGAGGGTTTCCGACGGTTTCAGCACACCGGAATCGACGTGCTGGCCGAGCAGGTCCGCCACAACCTTGGAGCCGCCGGTATAGGGTACGTTGACGTAATTGACGCCGGCGGCGCGCGCCGTCATCGACGCGAAGATGTGGTTCAGATTGTAGCTGCCCGGGGTGCCGATCGACACCTTGTCGGGCTTGGACTTCATGTAGCCGATGAAATCTTCCAGCGACTTCTGCGGCGCCTTGGTGGACACCAGCAGCATCAAGGGATCGGTCGAGACCCGCGCGATATGGGTGAAGTCGGCATTCTTCAGCGGCGTCTTGCCTTGGGCGATCAGCGCCAGCGTCGAACTGGTGCCCATGCCGATCGTGTAACCATCGGGCGCGGCGGCGGCGACTCGGCGCATACCGAGCGTGCCGGTGGCCCCCACGACGTTTTCGATGACGATCTTGATGCCGTGCTCGCGCAGGATCGGATCGAGCGCGCGCGCCGCGACATCGTTCGAACCGCCCGCATTCCACGGCACGATGAAGGTGATGTCCCGCTGCGGAAAGCCTTGGGCATGGCTGGCGGTAGGCAGGGTGGCGGCGAGACAGACGAGCGCAGCGGCGGCGTTCCTGATCATTTTTGTTTCCTCCGGTTTTGATGTTTGTTACAACAAACATCGTTGGCCGGTCAACCTGGATAATCGAGCTGGTTTGGATCAACATTTTCGCCCTGCGGGGCGGCGGAGTAGCGAGTCGCCATGACGGCATTGAAACGGATCGAACGTGAACCGCTCTGGGATCTCGCGCATACCCAGCTGCAGGATGCGTTGCTGGCTGGCCGCTTCGAGCCGGGAAAGGTGCTGACCCTGCGCTCACTGGCCGAGACTTTCGGTACCTCGATCACCCCGGTGCGCGACGCCGTCACCCGGCTGGTGGCGCAGGGCGTCTTGGCGCAGGGCGCGCGAGCCTCGGCGATCGTGCCGCATCTGTCGCGCCGCGAGCTCGAACATCTCACCGTGGTGCGGTGTGCGCTGGAGGGCCGCGCCGCGCGCGAGGCCGCTGCGCATCGCGATGAGGCCTCGCTGCGCCGGCTGCAGGACCGGCTAACGACGATGCAATCGCTGATCTCGGCCCGCAAGCTCGAGAGTTATCTCGAACATCATCGCAAATTCCATTTCGGGATCTATGCGATGTCGGGCATTCCGCTGCTGGTAGAGACGATCGAGAACATGTGGCTGCGCTGCGGCCCGGTGCTGTCTTTTGTGATCCCCGAATACGTCGTTCTACTCAAAGGCACGGACCGTCACACCGCCGCGCTCAAGGCAATCATGGCCGGCGACGCCGATGGAGCCGAGCGTGAGATCGTCGCCGACATCACCGAAGCGGCGCACTATCTCGCGGGCCTCTGCGATGCCACCGGACGTTTGCGCCGCCCGCTGACAAGTGCTCAGGAAGAACCCCAGATTCGTTGAAATCCTACCTAATCACACGATGGGGGTTCGATGCCGAAATGCTGACGCCGAATCAGACACCAATGCCCGGGCGAAGTCTTGAAACGGGTTGCTCAAGACAAAACCGAAGCCCCTCAAGCCAAACCCGAGGAAAAATTGCTGCGGCAGAGTTCGTTAGCCTCGTCGAGTTCCAGAGAGCTGTCGAATAAAACCAGCGTGACGATTTGAACCAGCCAAAGCCGACTTGCTCAGATTGGTAGCCCAAGTTGCGATACGTCCTGCTCTTCGGCCTGCAGCGACGATAGCGAAACGCCCAGCAGCCGGACCGGTCGGGGAAGTGGCATCTCGGTCCGGAGCAAGCCGATTGCCAGGCGCTCAAGATCGCTGCGAGTGGAAACCGCCGAGGTGACCGACCTGCTGCGGGTGATGATCTCGAAATCGTTGAACTTAACCTTCAGCGTCACGGTACGCGCCCGTGATCCCTTGTCTTCGCAATGCTGCCAGACCTTGTCTATCAGCGGCTGCAGTTCGGTGGCCATCGCATCGAACTCAGTAAGGTCGACCAAGAACGTGTTCTCGGCGCCAACCGATTTTCTGATCCGGTTTGCGCGGACCTCCCGATGGTCGACGCCTCTGGATATCCAATAGTAATACGAGCCGGCCTTGCCGAAGTTGGCCTGCATGAAGTCGAGCGTCTGGTTACGCATGTCGAGACCGGTGTGAAGGCCGAGCGAATTCATCTTCGCGCCCGTCGCCGGACCGATGCCGTGAAACTTGCCTACCGGCAGCGTCTCGACGAAGGCAGGGCCCAACTCCGGAGAGATCACGTACTGGCCGTTAGGCTTGCGGTGATCGGAGGCGATCTTTGCCAGGAACTTATTGTAGGAAATGCCCGCCGAAGCGTTGAGGCCGGTCAGTTCCTTGATCTTAGCGCGGATCGCGAGGGCCACATCGCGCGCCAGCGGGATACCCTGCAGGTTTTCCGTCACGTCTAGATAGGCCTCGTCAAGCGACAGCGGCTCTATGATCGGTGTGTGCTCGGCAAAGATTTCCCGAATCTGCTGCGAAACTGCCTTGTAGACCTCAAAGCGAGGTTTGACGAAGATCAGATCGGGACATTGACGCTTCGCGGTGACGGACGGCATCGCCGACCTGACGCCGAACTTACGTGCTTCGTAGCTCGCCGCCGCCACGACGCCGCGCTCGCGCGATCCGCCCACGGCGACCGGCTTGCCGCGGAGATCTGGATTGTCCCGCTGTTCGACAGATGCATAGAAGGCGTCCATGTCGACATGGATGATCTTGCGCTGGCGGTCTTCGTTCATTGCATTAGTGGTCTGCCGCAGACTCCACGCGACCTTGACAAATGGCGGCGTCATAGAACAAAGATAGAACGATTATCGCGCAGCGGCAACCCTTTCCTCCGGATGTTGACCCCTCATTTCCTTGCGCGGGAGCGATGGAAGGTAGAAGGCGCTGCGGATGAAACGGCCGGATCTCCCTGTCTATTATTACCACGACCATTTCGTAGAGATGCTGGCGTTCGTCAGAGCTACCTACGGATCGATCCTGACGGATGAGCACGAAGCCTTCGTCGATCGTTTCGAGCACCTTTCGAAGGATGCCCAATGCCTGCTGATACGGATGGTCAATAGGCGAGGCGCAGTCTTCAATCGGTCGCTGTTCAAGTACGCCGAGATTTCGGATCTGGAGCGCGCTGTCGACGAGCTGCTGGCGTGCGGCCAAGCGAGATTACTCAAGGAAGAGGACTATTCCGCATTCGCCGCCTGCCTGCCAAAGGACGTCCTGTTCACCGGCGCAAAAGCGGCGGGCCGGACCGATGTCCGCGTCTCGTGGCCGAAAGCGAAGCTGGCCGATTATTTCTTGGCGCAGGTTCCTTTTAAGGTAGCCGCCGAGCATTGCGGGGCGGCGAAGTTCATCACATTGGACAACATTAAGCCGTTGGAATTTCTGCTCTACCTCTACTTCGGCAAAACCGAGACTGACCTGAAGAACTTCGCGCTGCGTGATCTTGGAATCATGCGGACCAACAAGGCCACTTCGTTCAAGGCCCGTTTCACGGATGGCGACGAGGCAAGGGCCTGCTTTCATTATAGCCGTCTCCTCGCCCGGCTCGAAGTCAAATCCAACAGTGTCTACCAGGATGCGGTCACGGACATCTTCCGCGGTCCGGATTGCCCGAGCGACTATGCCGCTGATCTCCGTAGCCGCGCTTCCTGGCAGGTCGGTCAGTTCTTTGAGAAGCGGGGCGAAACGGATCTCGCCAAACAGCTTTACGGCGCCGGTTCATCGCCCGAATGCAATGAACGGTTGGTCCGTCTGCTCTATGGCGCCGGCAGCAAGGAGGACGCGGAAGACCTGTTGCGTCGTATGATCGACGATCCGGCCAGCGACGGCGAGTTCGTGTTCGCTACGGATTTCTATGCTCGGAAATTCGGAGGTCGCAGGACGGGATCGTGCACCGAGCTGCTTCGCGCTGGCGTCACTCTCACGGTCGACGACGTTTATCGCGGCAACCCGGAGGCTGGCGTCGCCGGCGTGATGCGCCGTAGGGGCTACCAGGTCTTCTTCACGGAGAATACACTCTGGCACTCTCTGTTCGGGTTGCTGTTCTGGGACGAGCTTTTCGAATCCGAGATGCTTCCCAACACTTTCGATTGGGTACCGCACTGCCTCAAGGACCGCAGCTTCACGCGTCGGTTTGCGGCCCAGATCGACGATAAGCTTGATGCCGTTCGATCCGGAAATGCCCTCAATCTGCTGCTGAGGCCAATCGCTGCGAAGTGGGCAACGCCGAACGGGATCTTCGCCTGGGATCATGTCAACGTCGAGGCGCTGCGGCTGCTGCTCTCGGGAACCAGCGGGGATGGAATCGCGACCATCCTCCGCTCGTTGTGCCAGAATTTCCGCGACATGCGCGACGGTTTCCCCGATCTCATGATGGGTAAGGACGGCGCGGTCACCTTCATGGAGATCAAGGCCGAGGGCGACGTCATCAGGCGGAATCAACTCACGCGGCTGATGCAACTCGGGAACGCCGGGATCCGGGCGGAAATCGGCCGGGTCGATTACCGCTTTGATCCAGAGCAGGATTACGTCGTCGTCGACGTGGAGACGACCGGCAGTTGGACGGCGGGTGATCGGATAACGGAAATCGGCGCAGTCAAGATTCGTAATCACCAGGTCATCGAGGAATGGCATTCACTGTTGAATCCGCAGCGGACCATTCCGGCAAGAATCACGCAAATCACGAACATCACAAACGAAATGGTCCGTGACGCACCCGTTGTTCTCGGAGATCGCCGACAGCTTCATGCGGTTCATGGGCGATGGTATCTTCGTCGCTCACAACGTCAATTTCGACTATGGTTTCATCAGCTACGAATATGAACGGCTGGAGCGGCGCTTCAAATTCCCGAAACTGTGCACCGTTGCAGGAATGCGCCGGCGTTACCCCGGGCATAAGTCCTATGGTCTCGCAAAACTGTGCGAGCTATACGGGATCGGACTCAAGACGCATCACCGGGCGCTGTGCGATGCGAGGGCGACCGGCCACCTTTTGAACCTGATGAATCTCAAGCGGGACCGCGCCGAGCCCGAGCTTGACGTCGAAGCAGCCTGACGCGCTCCGGAGCAGAAAGAAAACCGAATTCGGCGTTGCGCGTGTCCACCGGCGCTTTGTCTTCAAAAGACCGCTACTCCTATCTTCCCCCTTGGACGGCGCATTGCCTGTGCGCCGCGCGCCGCTGTGCCCGCCCTTCGCTTCCAATAAAGGGACATCTCCCTGCTGCTATGAGGGACCCGCGCAGCTACCCGGTCCGCGTCTGCTTTGGCCTCAATTACGGACATTGATTGATAGCACCGGCATGTCCGAAAAGTGCCACAACCGGACTCATGCACCGCACAATCCGCGTCACTATTCGATCACCTCGTCAGCGAGCGCGAGCAGCGCCGGCGGAATCGCAAGGCTGAGCCTTTTTGCGGTCTTCATGTTGATAACCAACTCGAATCTGGTTGGCTGCACGATGGGCAAATCCGCCGGCGGCGGCGGCAAAAATTTCTCGATATCGGCTGCAAGCTCGGCTGATCTCATTCGGCTTTCTTCTCTGCGTCAGGCCCGGCGTGCAGCGCTGAGGCAAACGCGGCAGCGAAGACGCCCCGGTACTGCATCGCGTTGAGGTTGGAAATGTGGGCGGTATCGCGGAAATTGGCCTGCCCGTTCCTGACCAGATAGCAATCATCGTGGTCGCAGACCACAGGCCGTGGGTCTACCGTGAACAGTGGCGTATTGCCTCGGTGCTTTTCCACGATTTCGGCCATCGCATCCCTGAGGCCGCTCATCGTTAGGCTTGGATCGGCCTTGACCTTCCATTCATCGATGGCCCTGCCAGCGCGAACCTGATTTTCGATCCAGCGTTGCGGAAGATCGAAGCCGATGTTCAGGAGCGGCATGATCAGGATGACGGCCTTGCCCGAGATGAGCAGTTTTTCGACCAGGACCGCGACCTCGATCGCATTGGCCCAGTTGCTTCCGAGCACGACGATGCCGGGCCCGGTGCGGCCCAGCACGAATTCCAGCGTGTCGCGGTTGAATTGCCGGCACGCCGGCTGATCGGAGGAATTCCGCGAGGGATCGTCGAGAAAAGCCCGGCATCCGTTCTGGGTCGCGATCAGCCCATGTATACCGCTCGCGAGCGCTGAGGCGGAAACTGGATCGAGGTACTGGTTGGCAAACGAATCGCCCCACAGAATAGCGGAAGGTTCTCCCGCGACCGCCGCGCTGCCAAAACTGCAATAGATCTCGGTCGCCTTCTTCCTGGAATTGGCATCCCTGAAACACTCATCCCGTGGCGTGCTGGTGCTTCGCGCCAGTTCGGCCGGCAACATGTAGGCCGGCAGCCTGGCTGGGAATCCGCCGTTCAGGAAAGCGAGCGCCACGAACCCGAGCGACAGCGCAAACGCAACGCCGTAACTCGCCAGCAGCATTCGGGGCGTCCAAAAATCCCGCCGCAATCGGACGGGTTGCTCAACGTAACGATAGGAGAGCGCGCCGATCGCAAGTGACGCCATCACCATCGACATCTTTTGCGTGACGCCTATGCCGTAACCGCGCAACGACAGCCAGCTCAGGGCGAAGACCCAGACCGGCCAGTGCCAAAGATAGATCGAGTAGGACCAATCGCCGATGCGCTGCAGCGGCGAGATCGCCAGCAAGCTGCTCGCCCTCTGTCGTGCCGCGACGACCATGGCCGCGCCCAGGATCGGCAGGATCGTGAGGGCGCCCGGCCATCGCGATTCGGGGAACGGGGCGGGGATGCAGCCCGCGACCAGCATCCAGCCCAACACAGCGATGACTGGCGTTTCCAGCCACGAGGCTTTCCCGGGACTTTCGGATCGGCGCCGGGTTTCCGCGAGCGCGATCAATCCGCCGGCCAATGGTTCCCAGGCTCTCGCGGGCAGGGAGAAAAAGGACGATCCGGTGGCGTTGTGCTGGCTCTCCCACAAACACCACGCCAGCGACAGGGTCGCTGCGACCCAGAACGCGATCGTCACTGCGCCGACCCTGGACTCTGACTCGGCCTCTGACCTGGAGCTGGAAGCCAGCCGCCAGACCAGCGGCGCCACCAGCGGCATCCAGAAATAGAATTGCGTCTCGAGCGAGAGCGACCAGGTGTGCAACAGGGGCTTGGTCTGCGCCGCCATCGCGAAATAGCCGTTGTCGCTGTTGAACGCGAAGTTCGACTGGAACGCCAGCGCCGATAATGCCTGCAGCAGGTGCTTCAAATATTCGCCCGGCAGGGTGACGAACCAGCCGACGACAATGGACGCGGCGATCGTCACCGCCAGTGCGGGATAGATCCGGCGCATCCGCATCATCAGGAACGTGATGAACGAAAACCGGCCCAGCGCCAGGTCGTTCAGCACCTTTCCCGTCATCAGGTAGCCGGTGATGACGAGGAAGACATCGACGCCGACAAATCCGCCGGCGAAGCCCGGAATCTGGAAGTGATAGCCAACGACCGCGATCACCGAAAACGCCCGCAGCGCGTTGATATCCAGCCGGAAGGCGTCTGCCTTGGCAGGGGTGCTCGTCGCCTTCAGCACAGCTTCCGCTTCTCCCATGACCTTCTCACGCGCGACATGCGCCCTCACCCATAGCAGCGCGAAGCGAACCGGACGACTCTAAGGCCGGCCCGAAACGCGTCGCAATACATGGCATCGTCAGAGGCCGATATCGGACTGAGGTAGCCGATTTGGGGTATTCGCTCTCCCTGCTGGGCGCGCACGGCGAGCGGCCAAGTCGCCGCCATACCACCAATAAGAAATTCTCGCCGCCTCATATCCACGCCTCTAATTGATCCTAGGGATCGGACTACCCGACAGGAAGAGCAAATGTCTGTTCAGGGTCAAAAGCTGCCCCGACAATCGCGCAATGCTACTTCAGCTTTACCGCGACAAACGGACATTTACCGAGCGGCGTGGCTGGTCAGTTTCGTGCTAATTCCAGACATCCGAAACGATGCCCGATCAGTCGGGGCAGAACTGTTTGACGTTCATTTTTTTCGACCACCCCGTTTTGGCGTCGGCGCCGGGCGCAGTGAGCACCGCTTCGATGACGAAGTCGAGACAGCCAATGAAGTCCTGATCAGGCGCGAGGCTCGCTGTCCACGGAGCGCCGCCGTTTACCTTCCCGGTGAGGCGCTCGGATCTTTTCGGCGCCGCCTTGGGGCCGTCGTAGTCGGTCCAAGAAGTGATGAGACGAACCGTGTAGGGCTCAGGACGCGCTTCGCCGAGAACGGAAACTTTGCACTCAACGGGATACTCGAGGCGGATTCGTTTAGCCGGGAGTTTGGTGCGCCGGCCCTCCTCAACCGCCTCGCAGCTGAGGGTGGCCTTCAGGTTGGCTCGGCGGCGGCGAAAGCCAATCCTGGGGCGGCCAGCATGATGAGCGCGGTGATCATTCGCATGGTGTGATCCGCTTGGTTGAGGGATTCGAGCGTATCAAGGCAGGGTGCACTCAAAACGTCAAACCGAATTAGAAGCAGACTTCGACGCTCATCTTCCTAGTGTCCGGTATGGGTAAAAAGAAGCATTCAGGGACCGGAATCTAACTTCGGCTATGCACCAAAATCGGACGTCCTCTGCAGCCAATACCGCCTTCAGCCTCGCCCTTGAGCTCTTCGTCGCGATCTCCACCCTGGCCGCAGGGGCGCGCGGGTGGTGCCGCGGCCATATCAGAAATCCAGGTTCCGACGCGAACGGCGAAGCGCCGGCGACACTCGAACGAGGGCCAGCAGCCGTCCTGTTCGCAAGGCCCAACACGCTGCGTCATGTGTGCTGCCGGCCTCGACTGACACTGTTCGGCGGCAGGGCGTCGGCCTTCTGGATCTCGGCGATGTGCGCGGCGGGAGCAGGACCAGCCTCAAAACGTGCTTGGGAGATCGCACAGGCGCAGCGCCGGGTCGAGGGGTGGCCGGCGGTAGGGATCTGGCGCCGGCGAGCAGGCCCCTGAGGACCGATTCTAAAGGTTCGGGAGGCACGGTGTCGTCCGGACCTGGCGATGATGCCCTAGGGGGCTCCCTGCCGACGTAGCGACATGCCGACCGCGCCCGCAGAGTTGGCGCTGCGCCGTCGCAGTGAGACTGAGGGTACAGAAGAGCCTGATGTCAGCCAAGCTAATCATAAAGCAGTCGCAGCGCGGTCATGGTCGCGCGATGCCGTCGCCAGACCGACTGCACCTCGCCGCTGGGCGGCAGGTAAGTCCGGACGACCGAAGCATCGATAAATGAGTTCGCTTGGCGGACTCGGCATCGGAAGACCGTACTGCTCAGCCCGATTCCGATCGGGAATTATGGTCATTTCCGTTAACCCAGAGTGGACCTGATCGACGTTGGAGGCTCCGAATCTTAGCTTTTTATTTGCGTGGCGCCGGACAAAGGTCCGCTGCCAAGATAAGGTCGCGGCAGCCAAGGCAGCTGGAGCGAATTCGGCCGCCGAATGGCTGTTGCAATAGGATCATCATGGCCCTGGTCAAAACCTCCAAAATTCCTGGTGTCGCGGCAAAATCCAGTCGCCGGACTGGTAGCCCCAAGCCATCGGCGCTTCCGGTACCCCGGCCAACTTCTGGGCCGCCCTCCGACAAGGCCTCTGAGCGGATTGCCGCCGCGACCGAGCAACTCGCCAGCGGTTTGACGGAAGCATCCGCAGCGGCGGAGGAATTGAGGCGGTCAATGGAGCAGATTGCGGCCGGAGCCGAGGAAGCTTCGGGCGCGTCCCATGAGCAACTAGAAGCCGTAAAGAGCGTCGCGGCGAACCTCAAGGTTGCCCGCACGGAGGCTGAAACCGCCCGACGGCGGACCGAAGCCACTCAGCTTGCGCTTTCGGACGCCGCTCTGCAGATCACGAATTCGGTGCAGGCGATAGAGCGGAATGCCGCACGGCAAGTCGCCTCCGGACGCATCATCAGCGAGCTTCAGCGCCGCGCCAAGGAAATCAGCGAAATCACCGGAACGGTCAGCCGCATTTCAGACCAAACCAACCTGCTGGCGCTGAATGCCGCCATTGAGGCCGCGCGAGCCGGCGATAACGGCCGCGGCTTCGCGGTCGTGGCGGAGGAAGTGCGCTCACTAGCTGAAGTCTCGGACAAAAGCGCGCTGGAAGTGAAAGGTCTGGCTGAGGAAATTGAGGCCGGTGTTGGGACAGCGGTAGAAGCCGTCACGAGATCAGCGGCCGCCGCCGTTGCCCAGGCCAAAACAGGTGTCGCCGCAGCAGACACACTGGTCGCAACCCGTGACGACATGGGCAGAATTGCGGAAGGCAGCCAGCAGACGCTTCTAGCTGCAATGGAGGCTGAGCGGGCCATCGGCGAGGTGCAAAAAGCCGCAGAACTGGTGGCGAGCGCCGCCGAGGAACAGTCTTCGGCAGCGAATGAAGCGCAGTCCGCCATCGGCCAACAGGCGCAGTCGCTCGATCAGGGACAGATCGCCGCTCAGACGCTGGCCACCTCTTCGGAGCAGTTGCGCTCCGGTAAGAGGGGCTCGGCGGCCGCCGAAGAGATCGCGAGCGCCGCCGAGGAGCTTTCCGCAACCATTCAAGAGCTGTCGAGCGCTGCGACCCAGATCATGGCGGCCGTCGAACAGATCAACCGGGGTTCGCAACAGCAGGCGGCGGCTGCCCAACAGACCTCGGCTGCGCTGGCCCAGATCGAACGCAGCGCAGTCGTCGCGCAGGAGAAAGGAAAGCTCGCGAACGAGCGGGTCGGGACGATGGAGGCCGCGCTGAGCGACGGTCTGCGTGCCATCGAAGGGCTGGTTGCCGGCGTCGGCGATGCGCTCGGCGAAACTAGGGCGAGCCTTGCAACGATCGTTCAACTCGAAGCGATTGGGCGAAAGATCGAGAAAATCATCGATTCGATTACGCTCGTGACAATTCAGACAAGCATGCTCGCCGTCAGCGGGGCGGTCGAGGCAGCCCGCGCAGGCGACGCCGGTCGGGGCTTTTCTCTGGTTTCGAACGACATTCGTAGCCTCTCGCGGGAAGCATCGCAAAGCGTTGAGCAGGTCAAGGACACTGTTCGCGGAATTCTCGATCAGATGGCAATCGCCCGAAGGGATCTCGAACAGATTATTGGGGCCAGCGAGCAGGAGGTTCAAGCCAACCGCTCAGCTCTTAAGACGCTGGCTAACGTCAGCGGTGAAATTGTGGAACTGCGGAAAGCCAATGAGGCGATCCTGCAAGGCGCCGACGCTGTCCTTGCGGGGGCCGGCCAGACGGCGGCAGCGGCCAGGCAAATTGCCACGGCTGCCGAAGAAGCAAGTGCCGCGTCACGCCAAGCTTCAACGGCTTCAGCAGAGCAAGCTCGTGGCGCCGATGACTTGGCGGCGGCGGTCGAAGAGATTGCTTCACTCTCGGATGAATTGAAAAAGCAGAATGGCTGACACCGGGATAGCCTCGAGCGGAGCGTCGCACCGGTTTCTGACGTTCCGGTCAGAAGGTCGGCTCTATGCCCTTCCCGCCGCCCTGATCGCGGAAGTCATTCGGGTTCCGGCGATCGCCCGGGTGCCGCAAGCACCGAAAAGCCTGCTGGGGTTGGTCAACCTTCGAGGTTCGGTCATCCCGGTTGCGAGCATGCGATCGGTGCTCGGGAGATCGGAGGCGGCCAGCAGCCCGGCCTCCCGCTTAATTGTACTGGGCGGCTCTGCCCCCGTAGCGCTCGCCGTCGACGAAGTCGCGGCGCTGGTAAACATCGATCCGGCAAGAGTCAGCGCGTCGGATGCTGAACTGGCGGCGGAGACCGGCGAGCAGCTAACCGGGGTGTTTCAGCTCGATACCCAGGTCGCCAAGATACTCGATATAGAAAGACTGCTACGGCAGGCGTTTACGTTTGAGCCCTCAAATCGGCAGAGTAAGGCTATCGCCGAGCGCCCCGCCCGTACGAAGCAGGCCGAAGAAGCCGGGCAGCGTCTGGTAACGTTCGAGGTGGCGGGCCAGGAGTATGCGCTCGACCTCGATGTCGTCCGGGAAATCGTGCCCGCGCCGGAGACAACGACATCCATCCCAGGCAGTGACGACGCAGTACGTGGCATAATCGCCTATCGAGGTGGATTGTTGCCGTTGTTGGCCTTGCGCGCGCTCCTCGGTCTACCCGCAGGAAGCCCCTCGCGCGAGAAAATTTTGGTCACACTCATTGCCGGTGTACAGGTCGGGCTGATCGCCGAAGGCACACGTGCAATCTTTTCGGTCGATCCCGAACTGGTCGAAGCCACACCGGCCGTGCTCAATGCTCGCGCCGGTGGCGAAACCCAGATCAAGGCCATCTACCGTGCAGGCAACGGCAGGCTGGTTTCGATCCTCGCGCCTGAGCAGATGTTTCGGGAAGATGTCATGCAACGATTGGCAAAGAGTTTCGGAGCGAATTCGGCAAAGACGGCCGAAGGGCCTCAGGACACTCAGAAACAGGATCTGAGATTTCTTGTTTTTTGTTTGAATGGGGACGAGTTTGCCTTGCCGATCGACTCGGTGGAAGAAGTGGCGCGGGTGCCCGATCAGATTACCCGGTTGCCAAAGACACCAAAATTCCTTGAAGGAGTCGTCAATTTGCGGGGCGAGATATTGCCCGTCGTGGATCAACGGCGACGGTTCGACATGCCGGCCCGAGAGGGAAAGGCCGATCCGCGTCTAGTAGTAGTACGAGCGGAACGCCACCGGGCCGGCCTTATCGTAGACAGCGTCTCGGAGGTTCTTCGTTGCAGCTCCAACGCGCTTCAGCCGGCGCCCGACTTGACAGGGGAAGCCTTGTCTCTCGTGCGCTCCGTGATCAATCTTGAGTCCGTAGGACGCATGATCTTGTTGCTCGATCCTGCAGAGTTACTGAGCCGGGCCGAGCAGGGATTGCTAGACACCTTCGCCCGGAATATGCGCGACAAGAAGTCCCTACAGGCGTGAATGTGATCAAGGTCTTGGTGGTCGACGACTCCGCTCTCGTCCGGAAACTGATCGGTCAGGTATTCTCCACTCAGCCCGATTTCGAGGTTCAATTCGCTCGCAATGGGCTTGAGGCGCTGGCTGCCATCACGGAGTTTGACCCGAACGTCGTTACCCTCGATGTGCACATGCCTGAAATGGATGGGCTGGCCTGCCTTGATAGGATCATGATCCAGCATCCCTGCCCGGTGGTGATGGTATCGTCAATGACCGACGACGGCGCCGAGGCGACGTTGGAAGCGCTGCGGCTTGGCGCCGTGGACTTTGTCGCCAAGCCAACCGGCGCGGTGTCGCTTCGAATCAATGAGCTGGCACCCGAACTCATCGGGAAAGTTCGAGCTGCAGCCACTGCCAAGCTGAAAACCAGTCTGCGTCTGAGGGAGCGAGTACGTTTCCGCATGGGAGCCGGCCCCCCGGCGGGGCGAGCGGCCTTGAGCAAGAAGGTGGCGGCGACCGGCGACGGGTTGGTTCTGGTCGGCACCTCTACCGGCGGACCCCCAGCGCTGGAGCAACTTCTGACCGGACTTCCGGCGTCATTCCCTTGGCCGGTGCTGATTGCCCAGCACATGCCCGCGAGTTTTACCGGGCAGTTCGCGCGAAGGCTGGACGCTCTGTGTGCCGTGACGGTGAAAGAGGTCAGCGAGCCCGTGCCCCTGGAGCCAGGCACCGCCTATATCGGGCGTGGCGACGCGGATATGATCGTGACACGCCGCGGTGGCGGGCTCGTCGCCATGGCCGCACCGGCCCAACCCGGGTATCCGTGGCACCCGAGCACGGATCGATTGGTGAGGAGTGCTCTGAACTATATGCCGCCGAAACAGTTGGTCGGTGTGCTGATGACCGGCATGGGCAACGATGGGGCTGAGGCGATGGCGTTGCTGCACGAAAAGGGCGGAAAGGTCATTGCCGAAGCAGAGGAGACCGCGGTCGTTTGGGGCATGCCCGGGGAATTGGTCAAGCTCAATGGGGCCGATTACATTCTTCCGCTTCCGGAGATCGCCGAAAACCTCTTAAAGCTGGTGCCCGCGTGCCGCTAATCCGAAGCACACCTACAAGGCCAATGGCGCCGGAGGCGGACGTCGCAACGATTGCACGCGACCTTCAGCACGGCACGGACGACCAGCGCTGGGATGCCGCCCGGGCGGCGGCAGACCTTCCCGGTGGGTTTGAGCTTTTGCGCGGCGCTATATCAGGCGAACGCGACCAGCGCGTGCGGGAAGCCATATTGACAAGCCTGGCCCGGATCGGAACGCCTGAAAGTGCCGCAGCGATTATGCCAGATCTCCGCTCCGACGACTCAAGCATCCGGACGGCAGCTCTCGATGCGCTACGCTCCATGCCGGAAGCTACTGCCCGGCATCTTCCCGCCCTGCTGCATGACGCCGACCCAGATGTCCGCCTTCTGGCATGCGAGTTGGTTCGCACCCAGCCGCCTATCGGCGCGGGACAGTTGTTGGGCGATTTGCTCGCAAACGAGCGCGAGGCAAATGTATGCGCTGCGGCCATAGAGGTGCTTGCAGAGGCCGGCGGCCCTGAATTGCTGCCGCTGCTGGCCCAATGCGCTGCCCGCTTTCCTGACGATCCGTTTCTGGCTTTCGCCGTTCGCATTGCGGGCGAACGCCTCGGCGCGCAGCGCTGATCCGTGGCTGACACCTTAATCGCCAGCGAGGAGGAATTTCGTAGACTGGCGGAATTTCTCTATCGCCGAACCGGAATGGTTTTCACCGAGGCCAAGCGCTACTTCGTCGAACGGCGGATCATGGAGCGAATGGCGGCTACCTCAACCCTCCGGTTTTCGGATTACTTCGCCCATCTTCGCGACGAAACCCGGGGTGAAGTCGAGCAACTGATCAACGCCTTCACAGTCAACGAAACCTATTTCTACCGCGAAGATCATCAGCTCGAATGCCTAAGCAAGGATCTGTTACGCGAACGGGCCTCGGTCAAGTCGCCGGGCGATACCATCCGGATCTGGTCGGCGCCCTGCTCGACAGGGGAAGAGCCATACTCAATTGCCATCTGGTTGCTGGAGAACTGGGCGCAGGTCGATGCCTACAACATCGAGATTGTCGGCTCAGATATCGATACGCGGGTGCTGGAAGCGGCCGCAGACGGCGTGTTCGGAAAGCGGGCGTTGATGCGGTTATCGCCGGAATTGATCGGCCGCTATTTTCACGCGCTCGACGACGAGCGTTGGCAAATCCTTGACGATCTCCGGCTGTCGGTTCGATATTCCCGGGTCAATCTTATTGAATCCAGGGAAACGCGGATCGAAGGCAAGTTCGACGTGATCTTCTGCCGCAACGTACTGATCTACTTTGACGACGAGTCCCGGCGCGTGGCTGCGGAGAATCTTTATGACAGTCTTCTACCCGGCGGATACATTTGCCTGGGCCATACGGAATCCATGAGTCGCATTTCACCTTTATTTGACGTTTGCCGGTTTTCCGATGCTATCGTCTATCGAAGGCCCCAGGAGAAGAAACCGTGACAGGTGCAAAGGCGAAGCGCATCCTTATTGTGGACGACGCGGCGCTGGTCCGAGCTTATTACCGTCAGGCTCTCGAAAGTGCAGGCTACAGCATCGACGAAGCATTAAATGGGCTGGAAGCCCTCGAGAAGGTTCTGTTGCATTCGTTCGATCTGCTGATCGTCGATGTGAACATGCCGCAAATGGATGGGATGACTTTTCTCCGGGCTTTGCGGCAAAAGGAGCTGCCGTTGTCGTCTATTCCGGTCCTGGTGACGAGTTCGGAAGCCGGACCACAGGACATGGTCGCCGCCAGGGCTGCGGGCGCAAATTACTATTCGATCAAGCCGCTCAAGCAGGAGGCGTTGACGGAACTGGTTGGCATGCTGTGCGGTGCCACGGCATGAACGAGTTCATCGAACAATTCTTGCTGGAGGCGCGGGAGCTGATCGCGCAGGGGACAGGCGACTTACTCGTGCTGGAGCGGTCGGCCGACGATCAAAGCAAGATCGACAGTGTATTTCGGGCGTTTCACACGTTGAAGGGTGCGGCCGGAATTGTTGAATTCGAGCCAATGGCGCGCGCGCTTCATGCGGCTGAAAGCGTGCTTTCCGATTTCCGCACGTCGGATGAGTTGATCTCACCTGCGATTATCGACCAATGCCTTTCGTGCCTCGATCAGGTGACGCGCTGGCTGGACGTCATGCAGGCAACAGGCGAAGCGCCGGCGGATGCCGGTCCTGCGGCCGATGCCATCGTGCAGAGTTTTGCCCTGCCGAAGGGTCCAGCACCCAATTCGGACGCCGCACTGCCAGCAGGCGACTGGTTGGCCGAACTGCGGGGCCGCAGGCCCGATGCATGGTCGGAAGCGCAAACCGCGTTGCGCTATGTGCCGGATGCGGACGCGTTTTTTAAGGGAGAAGACCCGCTGGCGCGCGTCGAAAAACTGCCTGACCTGACGGGCGTCGAGCTGGCGATGCGCGAACCGCTCCAAGCATTCGGTGCCATCAATCCGTTCACGTGTTCGATCGAGATTACTGCACTGAGCGGTGCCGACACCGAAACAATCAAGCAAATGCTCAGCGACCTTGGCAACGGGGTCGAGGTCATCGCGATAGATTCGCCGCGTCGCTCTAACTCCGCTTCGGAATTATCAGCGCTGGCGCGCTCCATCCTCGATGCCCAAGTCCTGCTTCTGCGCGAGTCGGAAGAGGCTGGGCTTGCTGGCCGTATCATGGCGGCTGGACGCGTCTCCATGAACGTGCTTCGGCGGACCGGTCTCTTCGCAGCAGCGAGCGCAGTCGAGACGGCGCTGGGCGGCGTACTAGCGAGCCAGGCCGATGCCATCATCGGGATTATCGAAGATGCGCTCCTGGAAGAGCCATCCCAACTTTCGCCGGCGCAGGCGCAGGCTGAACAGGCACGCCTGCCGCTTGCAATCGCTGCCCGGGTGTTGCGCGTGGATACCGCCCGGATCGACGAATTGGTGAATCTGACCGGCGAATTGACGGTGGTAAAAAATGCGCTTGGTCATCTGGCCGCCCTCGCGCAGGGCGGGTTGGATCAGGATGCCATCACCGCCGGCTTGCGCCAGCGACACGCTCAGCTGGATCGTCTCGTCGGGGAGGTGCAGCGGGCAGTGCTTCGCATCCGGGTGCTGCCAATGCGGCAGACTTTTGAGCGCTTTCCGCGGCTGGTGCGGGAAATTGCGGCCGGCGTGGGAAAGCCGGTCACATTCGACATCGAAGGCGACGAAACCGAAGCCGATAAGGCCATCGTTGAATCGCTGTTCGAGCCCTTGCTCCATGTGCTTCGAAACGCGGTCGATCATGGCATAGAGAACCCTCAGCGCCGCGCCGCGAGCGGCAAGCCTCCCGCGGGGGCCATTGTCCTGCGGGCTTCCCGGCACCTCGATACGGTCATCGTCGAGGTCGCGGACGACGGGGCCGGCGTTGACACCGCTCGGGTCCGGGAAGTGGCCGCGACGAGGGCAATCCGCCCGCCGGAGGCATTAGCGACGATGGGCGATGGCGAGATTATCGATCTGATCTTCGCACCTGGTTTTTCGACCGCAACGCAAGTCACCGGTCTTTCAGGACGAGGCGTCGGCATGGATGCGGTCCGAAATTCCGTGGAGCGGCTGGGCGGAAGGGTTGCGATTGAAAGCCGGCCTGGCCAGGGAACGACTATTCGCCTGACCTTACCCTTTACGGTCATGATGACTCGGGTCATGACGATCGAGGCGGCTGGGCAAGTTTTCGGCCTGCCGCTGGACATGGTGGTGGAGACAGCGATCATTCCGCGGGACCAGATCGTTCCGATCGGACGGGCGACCGCCTTCGCGTGGCGCGACAAAACCGTTCCTTTGGTGCATCTCGCTGAAACCCTTGGCCTTGCTGGGGAGAAGGACCAATCTCGTGCCGCACGGGTCGTGATCACGTCTTTCCAAGGTCAATTCGGCGCGCTGGAGGTCGATCGCCTAGGGGAGCGCATGGATGTCATGCTGAAGCCCATGGACGGGCTTCTCGGTCGGTTGACTGGTGTTTCCGGCACGACGCTGCTCGGCGACGGCCGCGTTCTCATCGTGCTCGACGTACAGGAGCTTTTCAGTTGACGATCAGAATGGCCGGTTCCGACATCATCGAACTGGAAGGAAGCTGCTCGCTAGAGGACGCGGAGGTGCTGTTCCAGCACCTTTTGGAGCATGAAGCGGCGGTGGTCGATTGGCGCCGATGCAAGGAGGCGCACACGGCCGTCATTCAGGTCCTGCTGGCTTCAAAACGGCCCCTCCATGGGCCTCCCGCCGGGGCATTTCTAGAAAAGTACATCGAGGCGGCACTCGGAGGCGGCCATAACTGAAAATCGGCCTTTCGCGGCCCGTACAGAGATGCGAATACGGGTTAGTGAGACGCTTCGGGCACCGGGAAAGTATATGGCATACAAGCTCTTAATCGTTGATGACAGCAAATTGGCTCGGATGTCCGCGGCCAAGGCATTGAATGCCCTTCATCCCGAGTGGACCCGTGTTGAAGCGGCTAACGCCGATGAGGCACTTGCCTTGGCCAAAGGTGGATCATTCGACATAGCCCTGCTGGACTTCAACATGCCCGGGCGTGACGGGTTGGACTTGGCCGCCGCTCTCAGGATGGAAAATCCCACGATGCCGCTCGCCGTGGTCTCTGCCAATCACCAGGATGAGATCGTGGCCCGCGCCAAAGCGATCGGCGCGGCCTTTCTGCCGAAGCCTCTAACGGAGGCCTCGTTGCGTACCTTCCTTCAAGGTGCCGTCACGCAGCTTGAAGCAGCCAAAACATGAATGCAAAACCCTTGGAACTGCTGAGCGAGTTGCAAGTCGACGCGTTGACCGAGCTGGTGAATATTGGCGTCAGCAGAGCGGCCGCCAGTCTTCGCGAAATGGTCCAGGAGCAGGTCCACCTATCCGTTCCGTCGGTGCAGTTGGTGACACGCGGACGCGCCATCGAGATTCTGGCCGAGCGGGAGATCAGCAACCTCGTCGCCGTGCACCAGGTGTTCGAAGGCGACATCAGCGGCCGTGCGCTGCTGATCTTTCCGGAACCAAAGAGCCTCGAGCTTGTCCGAGCCATCACCGGTGGCGATCTCCCGCTCGAGGACATCATCGAACTGGAGCAGGAAGCGCTCGCGGAGACCGGTAATATTCTGCTCAACAGTTGCCTGGCGACGATTGCCAACATGTTGCATCGCAGTCTGAAGATGTCCTTGCCCGAAGTACTCCGAGGCGATGCACGGACCTTTTTCAGCCTTGCGCCTCCTCCCGAGGCAGGGGATGTCGTTATGTTCCTTTACATTAATTTCGAGGTTCGCAAGCGCGACATCAGTGGCTATATCGCCATGATCATGGATCTGCCCTCGCTGACCGCCCTTACTCACCTCCTCGACGAATTCATTGCACGGACAACGGGCGAACTGGCGCCGTAAGCCATGATCAATTCCGAAAAAGACGTTCTGACGCAGACATTGGACGCGTTGGATTCCGGCGTTGCAATCTTTGACAACGAGGAGCGCGTCGTCGGATGGAATGCTTGGCTTTCCGCTGCCAGCGAAAGATCGAAGGAAAGCGTGGTCGGGCGTACACTGGCCGAGATCTTTCCTGGAAAGACATTCGGCCGCCTGACATCGGCAGTCGGCGAAGCATTGAAGCTGGGATCCTCAAGTTTCCTGACTTATTCGCTTAACCGCGATCTGCTGCCACTGAGAACGCGCGCCGGCCTTCCCCTGATTCACAATGTATCGGTACGGCCGCTTGGCGGCATTCCCTATACCCGGTGCGTCGTCCAGGTCGTAGACGTCACGGGTGCCGCGCATCGGGAACGCGTTCTACGGGATCGGCAAAACGCCCGCTATGACGCCGTCATGGCCAGCGCGGCGGATATCATACTCACGCTCGATTCCGCCGGGCTCATCCAATTTGCTAATCCATCGGCGATCAAGGAGACCGGTTATTCTCAGCAGGAGCTGATCGGTCATCCCTTGAAGCTGTTGTTTGAAGATGCTGCAGCGTGGGATGAGGTTTGGCCAACTTTGCTTCGGGACGGTTCGTTGACCCGGCCGGTGGAAATCGTGGCTCTCCGCAAGAACGCTTCTCGGTCTCATCTTGAGGTCTCCGCTTCACGCTGGTCCGCGGAAGGACGCGTCTTCGTGACAGCGATCTTGCGCGATGTGAACGAGCGACGAGCGGCTGAAGAAGCGTTGCGCCTCCTAAACCAGACCCTAGAAAAACGTGTCGCCGAGAGGACACAGGAACGCGACCGTGTCTGGCAGGTAAGCCGCGACATGCTCGGAGTCGCAGCTCCGGATGGCACATGGATCAGCGTCAATCCAGCCTGGACGCAGATCCTCGGTTGGATACCCGACGAGATCCTTGGAAAGACTTCGGAGTGGCTGGAGCCGCCGGACGAAGGGCCGAAGACGCGCGATGGATTTTCTCGCATAGCGGCGGAGGAGACAAACGGTTTCGAGAGCAGTTTTCGGACGCGCGGCGGTAGCTATCGCGTGCTGGCCTGGACGGCCGTTAACGTCGAAGGGCTACTTTATTGCGTAGCACGTGACGTGACCGACCAGCGGCGACAACAAGATGCGCTGATCAAGGCCGAAGAAGCGTTGCGCCAATCCCAGAAGATGGAAGCCGTCGGGCAACTTACAGGCGGGCTTGCTCACGACTTTAACAACCTCTTGACCGGCATTTCAGGCGGGTTGGAACTGCTCCAGATGCGGATATCGCAAGGGCGGTTCAAGGATGTCGATCGTTACATCTCCATGGCTCAGGGCGCCGCAAACCGCGCCGCCTCGTTGACGCACAGGCTGTTGGCGTTTTCACGAAGGCAGACGCTCGATCCGAGAGCCACCAACGTCAATCGCCTGATCTCCGATATGCAAGATCTGATTAACAACACGATGGGGCCGACTATCAACCTGCAGGTTAATGAAGCACCCGATTTGTGGACGACGCTGGTTGATCCGAACCAGCTTGAAAATGCCCTTTTGAATTTGTGCATCAATGCGCGGGACGCCATGCCGAATGGCGGCAGCATCAAAATCGAGACCGCCAACCGCAACGTCGATCAAACCGCTGCAGCCGCGTGGGAGATGCGACAGGGTGACTATATCTCTCTGAATGTTTCCGACACCGGAACGGGAATGCCCGAGGAAGTGATCCAGCGCGCTTTCGATCCTTTCTACACGACAAAGCCCCTGGGCCAGGGCACAGGCCTCGGTCTGTCCATGATCTACGGTTTCGCAAAACAGTCGGGCGGGCAGGTTCGGATTAGCTCAATCGTCGGAAGCGGCACCACGATTTTCCTCTTACTTCCTCGGCATCACGAAATGGAAGCTTTGGCCGACGAGAAAAGAGATGCCTCCGAGTCGTCAAGGGCGGTCGCCGGCGAAACAGTTCTTGTCGTCGATGATGAACCGTCTGTTCGAATGTTGATTACTGAAGTGCTGGCGGAACTCGGCTACACGGCTATCGAGGCCGCCGAAGGAACGAGCGCGCTGCGCGTGCTGCAATCCGACACTCGGATTGACTTGTTGGTGACCGATGTTGGCTTACCGGGTGGCATGAACGGCCGGCAATTGGCAGATTTGGGACGCATGGCGCGGCCCGCGTTGAAGGTTCTGTTTATAACAGGATATGCCGTGAAGGCACTCGGCGGTGGCGACCAACTTGAGCCCGGGATGGAGATCCTCACCAAGCCGTTCGCCATGGAAGGCCTGGCGGCGCGGATAAAGGACATGATCTCCAAACAATAAGGAGTTGCCGCCGCTATCGCCGTGGCCCTTTGCGCCGGAGCGACGTAAGCTCCGAGGCATGAGGCCTACAGCTGCGAGTGGGCCAGATAGCAGTGCCGGACAAAATGGACCAGCTTGCGCGTCCCGTTCGACGCCGAGACCGCTTCCTGAAGCGGTGACTGAGATGGGCGGCAGACTTCGGGATCAGGCCGCCGCCCGCGCGTACGAGCGCCGCTTCTGGCGGAGATAGCGCGTGATTTCCGGAAGAGGCATAGCGTTGAGGACGCGGTCGGCGGGGACACCGCCCTTCCGGGCCATCGCGACGCCCCAGTGCATGTGGTCGAGCTCCGGGATCGAGTGCGCGTCCGGATTGATGCTGAGCATGCAGCCAAACCGAAGGGCGGCCTGGTGCCAGCGCCAATCCAGATCGAGACGCCATGGGTGCGCGTTGATTTCGACCACGACGTCATGCTTGGCGCAGGCACGCAGCACTTTCTCGATATCGATTTCATAGCCTGGCCGCCGCTGGAGCTGGCGCCCGGTCATGTGTCCGATGATGGTAGTATGAGGATGCGAGATGGCCCGCAGCAGCCGCTGCGTCTGCGCCTTGCGGTCCAACTTGAAGCGGCTGTGGATGCTCGCGACCACGAAGTCGAAGCGATCCAGGACGTCGTCGGCATAGTCGAGCGATCCGTCAGCCAGAATGTCGGACTCGATCCCTTTGAGGATCCGAAAATCCTTGCCGAAACGCTTGTTCAGGCGGTCCGCTTCCCGGTGCTGCTGCACGATCTCCTCGACCGAGAGACCGCCGGCATAGTGCGCGGACTTTGAATGATCGGCGACCCCGAAATACTCGAAGCCGCGCTGGCGCGTAGCTTTGGCCATTGTTTCCAGGGTCTCGGTGCCGTCGGAGGCATCTGTGTGGCAGTGGAGGATCCCGCGCAGGTCCTGGTCGTTGACGAGCTTCGGCAACTTGCCCTTTAAAGCCAGCTCGACCTCACCGCGCCCCTCCCGGAGTTCGGGATCGATGAAGGGCAGGCCGAGGGCGCGATAGATCTCGGTTTCGTCGCCGGCGATCAGGGAGCGGCCCTTGTGCAAGCCGTCGGCCTCCAACCGCATTCCCTTCTCGGCAGCCACCGCCTGGAGCTGGGCGACGTGAGCGGCAGAGCCGGTGGCGAAGAGAAGCGCGGCGCCGAAGTGCTTTCGGTCAGTCAAGCGGATGTGCAATCCACCGGCCACGGACGCCTCCGACGTTTTGGCAAGCTTGGGCGCTTCTGCGACGATCGTGAGATCACCGACGAGTTCGCAGCCTCGGCGGAAGTCGCCTGCGACCGTAACGCGCTTCAGCTCCGGGCGGGCGTTGCGGAGCGAATCCTTGGCGTGTGCGAGAAGAGCGGCGGCACGATGCAGGTGGAGGCGGCCTTCTCCACTTTTTGCGATGGCCAGGTTCTGCAGGATCTTGGTCTGCAGCGCAGAGCCCAGTCCCTTGGCGTTCTTGATGCGGTCGTCCTTGACTGCGGCTTCCAGCTCGGCGAGCGAGGCGATGCCGAGATCCTTGTAGAGACGCAGCACTTTTTCGGGGCGGAGACCCGGCACGGCAAGCAACTCGAGCACGCCCTCGGGGATCTCCTTCCGGAGCTTTTCAAGGCTGGGATGAGTGCCCGACTTGCTGAGCTTGGTGATAATGTCAGCTATCGCATCGCCGACCCCGGGTATTTCCAAAAGTCGGCCTTCCGCGACGAGCACATGGAGAGGTACAGCAAGCGCTGTCAAGCTATCGGCGGCTCGCCCATATGCTTTCGCCCTGTAGGGATTGCCACCCCGCAGCGCGGTTCGCTGCGCGTACTCTCGCAGGAGACTTGCCACGGCGCGAGCGTCGAGGGAGGGCACTCAACGAGCCTCCCCTCGGGCGTTCTGCGGCCTTTGCGGGTCAAAGCGATCTTGAACGGTCGAACCGACATCCGCCCGACGGTCGACAGATCGCTCAAGCTTCTGCGCTGCACGGAAGTCCTTGAGATGTTGCGTGTTCGGGCTATAAGCGGCTTCTTTCTTGAGCAGATTATAGATGCGGCCGGCCATCAGCTGCAGATGCTTCATCCTGCCATGCGGCATTGATCGAGCTTTGCAGAGAGCTCGGACGGCGTAGGCCCGAAAATAGTCGAACGCGTCTGACATATCGAAAGAACGCCGGCCAAGCCCTTTAGTTCTTTTTGCGTGAGGTGAGAATAGTAAGCCGGTCTCTCCGGATCTCCTTCAGGGAACCGGACGGCTCCAATCCGGTGCTCAGAGACGCGGACGGGATGATCCCAGACCCCACAGCGTTGGCTAGGCAGCGTCACCGCCGCCGGGCTTCTCCCCGGGCGCAACTCTCGGAAGTGGCGTCGGCCGGCGGGGGGACCTGGCGTCGTATCGCTCAGCGAGATCGAGCAGCCGCTTCTTGGTGAAGGGATCGGCAAAGCGCTGCGTGCTCTTTGAAATACTCGTCGTTCATTGGGGAACTCAGCAAATGGCGGAAGTTTTCATCAAAGTTGAAGTATACATAAATCCTTGTTCAGTTGAGTTTTGAGTAGCGTAATGGTTAAGCGTACCGCCCGTCCGGAGATGCCGGGGCTCATTAAACCCCAGCTTGCGACCTTGAAGCTCAAAGCTCCCAAGGGTGAGCAGTGGCTTCATGAGATCAAATACGACGGCTACCGCGTTCAGATCCACATCAATGCCGGGAAGAAGAAGGTCTACACCCGTAACGGGCTGGACTGGACCAAACGCTTTTCCGTCATTGCAGGCACCCTTGATATTCCGGGGCAGGCGATCATCGACGGAGAGGTGGTGGTCGTCCACGAGGGCCGGACCAACTTTTCGGAACTCCAAGCCGAACTCGCCTCGGGAAGACAAGACCGACTGATTTATTACGCTTTCGATCTCCTCTGGCGGGACGGCGACCTCCGGAGCCGACCCCAGATCGAGCGCAAGCAAGCGCTGTCCGATCTCCTAGGCGAGAACGATATCGAGCAGCCGGTCTTCTACTCCGAACACCTCACCGGCAACGGCCAGGAGATGTTTGAGCATGCCGCTAAACTCAACTGGGAAGGCATCATTTCCAAGAGGGCCGACGCTCCTTATCGATCGGAGCGGAATGAAAATTGGCTGAAGGTCAAAACCGTGATCAAGGGGAAATTCCCGGTCATCGGTTTCATTAAAGATCCCACGGGTGTCGCCGCGCTCTACCTCGGGAAGAAGGAGGGCAAGGACTTGGTCTACATGGGCAAGGTCGGCACGGGCTGGTCCCGGACCGTCTCCAGCCAGATCAGGAAACAGCTCGATACCGTGGTCAGCCCGAAGTCCAAGCTCACCAAACCAATCAAGAAGCCCAAGGCAACTTGGGTCGAGCCGAAGTTCACCGCGGAGATCGAATACCGGGACATCACATCGGAAGGACTGCTGCGGGCCAGCTCGTTCAAAGGACTGACAAAAGCGATCCGGTAGGGCAGGAACGAAAGAAAAATCAAAGCATTATCCGCTCTCAAAACTGGAGCATCCGGAACTATCGTCTGATACCCGACTTGAGGCAGGTGCCACGTCGGCGCCTGGGAAATACCATGCCGACCGTTCTCGTGGTTGAGGATGATACGCTCATCCGACTAGAGGTTATTGAGGAACTGGAAAGCGCCGGTTTCTCCATCATCGAAGCGGGCAACGCCGACCAGGCCATAGCGGTTCTAGAAGCCCGTCAAGACATCCACCTCGTGTTCACCGACATCGATATGCCTGGCTCGATGGACGGTCTCAAACTCGCCGCCGCGGTGCGGGACAGGTGGCCTCCGATTCACATCATCATCACAACCGGAAAGACCCGCCCAAAGGAAATCCCCGCCAACGCGCTGTTCATCCCAAAGCCGTACTTGGGGAATGCCGTTGTCGCTGCGATGCGCACTTTCCAGAACATGGGTCCAACTTGAAGGAACGGCGCGCGGTTAAACGCGTTTCGACTCCAAGAGTAGGAGTGCGTAATGCGTGCCGAAGAACGAGTGCTGCGGGCGGTAGAGCAAGCCCAGGACGTGCTTGCAAGATATGTGGAGCCTGGCGCGCGTGATGCCGAGAAGACCGTCAACGACCTCATGACCATCCTGGACGACAGTGATCTGGTGGAGGCGGTCTGGGAACTGGACCCAGCCGCCAAACCAAAGGAATGACGGCTCCGGCCGTCTATGGCGCGCGGCGTGCAATCATCCCTGGGATTGCGGTTCGGTGTCGGAACCAAGCCGAGCCGATCGTCTCGATCGTATCAGTATCGGAGTTCCCCGCATGGCCCCCCGCGCTAACTGGAAAGGCTTCCTCCGCCTTTTGCCCGTCAACTGCCCGGTAGCGTTGTACCCGGCCACGTCGGAATCGGAAAAGATCTCCTTCAACCAGCTGAACCGGAAAACCGGACACCGCGTCAAATACGCAAAAGTGGATGCTGACACTGGCGAGGAAGTCCCCAACGAGGACATCGTCGAGGGTTACAAAATCGACACCGATACGTTCGTCGAGGTGAGCAAGGAAGAACTGGAGAACGGGCGCTGGAATCGACGCGGACCATTGAGATCGATGAATTCGTCGATCGCAGCGAGATCGATCCCCGCTAACTGATCCGCCCTTACTACCTGAGGCCTGACGGCAAAGTCGGCCATGATGCCTTTGCCGTGATCCGCGAAACCATCCGCGACATGAACAAAGTCGCGATCGGGCGGGTGGTGTTGACCAGCCGCGAGCACATTATCGCGCTCGAACCACTGGACAAGGGCGGAAGGGCCTGATGGGTACGCTGCTGCGCTATCCCTACGAAGTCCGCGACGCGGCCGAATAATTTCGACGATATCCAGGACGTGAAAGTCACGAAGGACATGCTCGATCTCGCAAGGCACATCGTGGACCACAAATCCGGCCGTTTCGACCTCGACCGGTTCGAGGACCAGTACGAGACGGCATTGGTCGACCTCATCAATCACAAGAGCGCAGGCCAGGCGATTGCCCGGAAGGAACGCCCTCGGGGCGAGGACGTCGTCGACCTTATGGAGGCGTTGCGCCGCAGCGTCGGAGACGCAGCGACCGAGGCCACCCGTGCTCTTGGCATTCGTGAATGGCGCCGGCGTCCTGCAGCACCGATATCGCTCACCGCGCAACGTCCGAATGGACGGTCGCGTTTCCCTAGTTTTCAGCATCGAATTCATTTCTGTCCACCAAGAGGCAAATCCATCTACGTCGTCTCTTGTTCCGGCCCGCTACCACAAGGCAGGGATTCGAAATTGTAGCCATTCGGATTTTTGCGTTGAATCGTGGTAATCGCCTGCCGGCCCTGCGCCTACTTGGGTTGAACGGAGTGCGAGGCTTCCGGAAACGAGAGGGGGACGGGATCCAAGCCGGTCAGCGGCTGCACAGGCAGGAGCCGTCGCCGGACCACGAAGTCGAGCGCTTCGTTGAAAGCCTGCACGAGAAACACGGCGTTCCGAAGGGCTTCGTTCAACCGCTCGGCCCTGTCGTCGATGTGACTGAGATAGGTATGCGCTAGTATATTTCTCGCGATCGCGCTTTCGCTGAAGCGTGCGGCGTCCGCGCCCCAAGCTTCGCCATGAGCTCGGTCAAATCGCGGCGACTGATCCGATCCACTTCTTCCTGCTCGACAACTGCGATCGATCTAAAAAGCCGATCCTGCATCACGGATACGAGCGACATGTACCTATGGAACAATGCGTCCACCCGAAGAGCTTATCGGTGCCGAACCTCACGTATTCAGTAAGGGTGACCACGTAATCGGCGACCAATACTCCTGCCGCGGTTGCAACGTCCACGGCGGCTTGTTGGGCATCGGCCAGCGCGCTGTGCAACGACTCCAGTGCGGACTCGGCCGGACTCACAGAATAACTCCGGATTCTCGAGCTACGCGGTCGATGTAACCGTTCTTGCGCGCGGGGCCCTCCACGACCAGATCGACTTTCCGCTCGCCCAAGGCTGCCTCTAAATCTGAAAGGTAGCGGACTCGGCAGGCCATCGTCGAGACAGCGTCGTCGTCGACCTGCACATGCAGATCGATGTCGCCGCCGCGCCGGGCGTCGTCAATCCGCGAGCCGAACAGGCGCACCGCGCAATTCGGGCCGAAGTGCCTTTCGGCGCAACGCTTGATCGAAGCGATTTCATGTTCCGTAAGACGCATCTTTCCGCCTTTCGCGCTCATATGTAAGCCTCCTGATCTCAGATTCCAACCGGGCGCCTCCGACACCAACCTCGTTTGTACTACGAATGCCGCGGACCCCTCGGGCGCGCTCCACCAACCTGTGCGATCGTCTGGTAACGCCTGGAAGCCGTTTGTGCTATTCCACACGAAAATCTGAAAGGCCGAAAATTCACAGCTGCAGCTTTTCCACCTGTTCCGTCCCCGTGGAAGGAAACTGCGGAGACCTATCCGAGGGGCCGAGCCGTCTGCCTCAAAGAGAGCGTGGTCGGATCATCGAGTGTGGCTGGACGGTATGAACTGTACACGTCACGCTATTGCCTCCAGCGCCGCCAGGTCAGCAGGTTCGAAATCGGTCGGGATGGGCCTTTCGATAGCCGCGAAGCTCTTTTCGATCGCTTCGACAGTCGCTCGATGCTTCTTCGGTACCTTCCGCCGCCCAGCGAAAAGCATTCGGAGAGCTTCGAAACGCCTGCAGCTCGTCGAATTGTCGTCTGCCTGGGGCCGGGTCGCTGCTCGGAAGGCATCGCGGACTTGCGAGTCGAATTCCCGTTTTTCTCGCGCTTTGCCGTCTGCCCCTGCTACGGTTGTGTAATGCAAAAACCAGGCTAGGCTGCGATTGACCCGGCGGAACAGCGCGTCAATGTGTACTCGCTCGCCCAGGTCCGACGGAATGCAACGTGGATTCAGGACCTCGATCTTCGGAAAGCCGAGCTGCGCCTTCGGCAGACTGTCCGCAGTCGCTTTTCCAGGCTCCCAGAAGTCCCCTTCCGAAAGGGCGACCCGCGTCTCGAGGCGAGCGCAATTGCCGGGGTCCATGCAAGGTGGCTGCAGTTCGCTAAGGCTGCGGTCGGGGCCGGTGCTCACGACGACCGCCTGAATGGAGCCGGCATATCGCCAGCGGGCGTGCACTGGGAAGCCGGAGGCGGCGTAGACCGTATCGTCGCGCACGATGAAGTTCTCGAAAAGAAGGCGCTGCACGCGTGCCGTCGTTTCCCCGCTATCGTCCTCCAGGTCGACGCGTGAGAAAGATTCGACTTCCACCGGCATGATGCCCCCTGGAACGATCTTCAGAAGATCGCGATCGCGTTCGATCCTGGAGCGCCATTCGATCGCAGTCGTGAAACGGTACAAATTGGTCTGGGGATGGGGCGAGCCGGTTTCGCCACAGGGCCACCATAGCCTGCCGTCAAAGCTGACGATTTCCAGAGCGTGCTCTGGACTAGGCAGCACCGAATATCTGGCCGCGCCGGCATTGTACTCGATCCGGAAAGCAACGGGCGCATCGTTGGTATCGACCTGCCGCACGACGGCGACTCCCGAAGCATATGGGTATTCGTCACGCGGCTTTCTGCATCCTTTGCCAATGAACGGCCGCCGGTAGGCGACTCGGAATGGAACATGGAGATCCTCTTTCATGCCGTCTACCTCCCGCGATTTTCTGCCCATGACGTGGTTCGCATGGCCGCTACCACCACGCCTGCGGAGCGCAATGCGCCGAATTGTTCACCAGCCGTCTACAACAATCGGCCTGTTCTACCTCGAGTTTCGAAGACGTATAGCTCGTCTCACTCAACCTAACTCGATCGCAGCGGTCCGTTAACTGCATGGGCTGCCTCGAGATACGACTGAGGTTGCTGGTTATTACGACGTACCCCGAACGACGGAGTCCGCCATCGTAGAAGACGGCAGGTGACGCAAGACCTATCCGGAGCGCATACTCCTGCCCGTCTCGGATCTGTCGAGCGATTGCCGTGGAGTCCGCTTCGGACGCATGGGCATAAATGGCCTCGCTAAGACTCGCTTCGCTTGCTCGAAAAACCATCAGGAGCCTCCTAGTTTTGGCAATCTAATTCGCAATTCCCGGGATGAGCTTGAGATCTTCTTTGAAGAGGCCCGGAACACTTTTCACCTCCGACGTGCTCGGCTGCCGCAAAAGATCGAGGGCCTGCCGCCTAGGGCCCAAGCCGTGCCAATGAATCGAGATCGGCTTCACTCAAGGAATGGCTATCGCCAGAAAAGATCCATCCTTCGACCAGTCTGCAGCGCCTGAGCATTTCACCCATTCCGTCGATTGCCCAACGAACTTCGGAAAACTTCCCCCGTTCGAAATCGGGATCTGAATAAAGCGATACGAGATCATTTCTGACGGCGTTCATGGCGTCCAGAGCGCGGTCGAAGTCGAAGCGGGACCAATCTGCCTCGAGCTTCGCCGTAAGATCCCGAAGGCCGACCCAATCTCCGATCACCTTCGCCGAACGATCGAGAATCACGGCCCGCGTCTCGTCGATTAGCCGAGGGACATTTAGAGTGATGTGTTCGGCATCGTTTCGATTGAAAAACGAGCCATCGAGGATCTCGACCTCGTCATCGTAACGCAGCGGCCCTCGGAGCTTCGATTGACCGGGCTTAAGCTGCCCTTTTCGAATTGAATCTTCCACCCACGTTTCGAAGTGCGTGCGGCGATCGACGCGAAAGCCATCCGGACCCCAACCCTCCTGAATGGCCCCTCGAGCGACTGGTGAATGCGCCCGCAGTTCCCAGACAGGATCGTGGCAGCGATGCCAGACATGGTCATCGACCACCGCTAGGCTATCGGCCATCCTTTGAACATCGGCGATACGCCGCTCCTCGTCGGAGGAGACCATGGCACGGAACGGACATTCGGTGGGCCACAGACGCGCGTCGGCCCGAAACTTTCTCGGTCTACGGAAGTTTCGGTCGATGACGAGAATCTCCCTGTTCAGTAGGCGGAATGGGTTTCGGGTTTCGAGAAAGTAATCGCTGCGTGCCGCGAAGCTGGCGCATGCGTCCTGAAAGCTCTCAATAGGCAGGCCCTTTGGAGCTTGTGGAGTAGCGCAGAAGGGTTGCCACAGAGTGCCCTTGCAGCCGTACCAAGTGGTCGTGAGCTGTTCGGGGGCGACCGCACCAACCTCCAACGGCCGGCGCACGACGGCGGACTGGAAGGCCTCCGTTCCAACTGCATCTATAGCGACCGAGACACGGCCACGTATGTCGGCGGAAACGACGTTTCTGCCTCCGTGCGGGATGCCGTACGCACGGTATGGAAATTCAACATCCAACAGAAGAGGTTTCATAGGTCCACCTTTGGATCCATTCGGCAGATTTCGGCCATTCCGTCCGTGCGAGACCGAATCGGCTAGAGCACAAGTACGCCAAGGTACGCTTTGTTTGGCTTGGGTAAGCCTCGGCCAAGGATTCCCGCACCAGCGACTGACGGCTGCTCTGCCTCAGCGTCTTAGACGAGAGTGTTGGCAACCGCGATTTCATCGGCCTGGCGCCCTCGAGGCTGTTACTGCTCGTTGGAGTGTTCTGCGCTTGCTGCCCGCATCTTACGATAATCCGATTTAATTTTGCGGCGTGCACGCTTCCTTTCGGCGAGGCGTGCGGCGATATCGCCGGCATCGTTGACCATGATAGCTGCCATGAGCTCGTTGAAGGTGCTGTTTCTGACCGAGAGCAGGAAAGTGCCTGGACAGGCTGCCACGGCGGCGGGATACATCGTTTCGATATGTGCGGCGACGGCGTCACCGACGTCTTTCGCGATCAATTCGACGAGCTCGCGGCTCCATTCGGATTCGGCCGCCCGAGCGGGTCCTAGGGCAACGCTCTGGTCCGTCGCCGGGATCCGCACGCGCTCCAGGCTTCTCTCCGGCCGGACGTTTTCGAGCAGATTGGTCCGCGGCTCTGCGACATCCGGCGGGGAATCGTGGTTTTTGCACCAATCCGGAAGGCGGTCACTAAGATCGAGCCCGTACGATTGTGGATCGTCGACAAGCGAAGAATTCCCGTGGATGAGGCTGTCGAGCAGGTTACCCATTGCATCCCTCGTAGCGGCTACCATTTTGCCGTCCCTCTGAATGTCTACGTGAACGAGCTCCAGGCTCGCTCGGTCGAGAACGAAGCGACAGGACCTCTCGACCTCAACTGGATTGCCGGCGGCACCATCGGGCTCGAGAAAAATGTGCTTCCAGGCGGCGCGGCCCTTAGAATTCGCGATGATGTATCTGGGCATCGAATATTCCCTTGCGATTGCTGTGTTAGCCGAACGTCTTCGACATGACGGTGAAGAAGCGGTCGACGGCGTCGAGCGCCTCGGGATCACCGCTTTCGAGCTGCGCGGGGGAGGGCAGCGTTATGATGGTGTAGCCGCGTTCCGTGTCCCCGGGCTTGTTCCACGGCAAGTGGGGCTCGACGATGGGGTCGATCAGATACTTCAGGTCGGTCGTGAAATCCGCGACCACATCCCACCCTGCCTCACCGGAAATCAACGAGATCGAGGATTCTTCACCCTTTCTGGACACGAGAAGTTCCGCGATCTCAAGATCGAAAAGCAGCTTAAGGATCGGATCCCGTCGGCGCGAGTTCCGGAAAGGGGGATTATCCCAACGCGCGCATGCCGTGATCCGGTAGCCCTCTTCGAGCAGCCGATCGACAACCTGAGTGACGATCAGTTTCTCGAGAGACTTGGCGGCGCGGCGTTCCGTCAAGCGCTCGATGCGCCGATCGAACTCTGCATCCGGCATGACGCTGCAGTCGCCAAATTCGTGACATCTGGCCACGACCTGTACGTTTATCAGCCTTTCCGCGACTTCGCGATCGAGCGCGGCATTGGCCGTCACCGGCACTGTAGCGCCGATCACGAAATGCAATCTCATCTTTGAGTCGCGCTTTCGGAGCTCAAACGATCGGAATTCGCCGTAATCGCGCTCGGAGATGTACGATATCGCACCCTCCCTTTCTCGGATGGCCTTCGCGACCTCGGCAAGGGTCAGGCCGCGGGCAACAACAATGTCATCGTCGTGGACGAGGTCCTTTGCGACGAACAGCGTGTAAAGGGTGTCTTTGCTCATTGGAAATCTCCCCGGACTTCGGACTGTTTCGAATTAGGCATCTAGAGGGGCTTAAACGATCGTCTGCCCCTGTTGCGGACGTGGAAAAATGCTCCAATCTGACTTTCTTCACGGCCCGCTTGGGTTGATTGAGAAATTCCGGGCCGGCGGTGTTGGCTGTGGGGGTGACTTTTCAGGCGCGACGATCTCAATTGTGCTCATCGGACATCTGTTCTGCGATCGCTCGCCACGCCGAGGCGGCAGGATCCCACGCGCGGGTTTTCCGCCATCGTTCGAAGCGCACGACTTGCTCGGCTGTAGCTTGACGAAGTTTTTCGAGATCCCAACTCTTGCGCTCAAGCTCTCTCTTCTTCACATCGTCGAAAGATATGATCGGGATGGTCAGGTCATGCGCGACCCGGACCTCTTCCCAGCTGGACCGGGTAACTTCGACCGCCTTCGTGGGTCGCCGGCCGTCCCGGCCGAGGGGTTCGGACCGATCGGCGACCCGAATGACGACCGGGCGCCTCTCTGCGTCGATTTCAGCCAACAAGCCCATTGCGCGCCGCGCATCAGCTTCGAGTTCATCGATCAGCCGACCCAGGCGATCTCTGCTGGCTTCGAACGGTTGGAAGCCGGCGCCGGGACATGAGGCAGTCTGCCACCCATCGTAGGGGCGCTTGTAGCCATGCCGCGCCACCAAGCCGGTGTTCGATTGCACGAAACGACCGCAACATTGACAGGTCATGGCGCCTGCTTTCGCGCGCGACGAGCCGTTGGAAGGTCCGCTCTCGCGCTTAACGATATGCAGCTTCGCATCCTGCAGGAGGGTCCGTAGTGGCAGTAGGAGGGAAAAGAACGCCGCCCGGTCTTCGGCTACGTCTCTGACCGCCACCTTATGGGCAGCGAGCAGGTCGTGCGCGCTGATGATGACATTGAAGTCTCGGTCGCCGGTTGCTTCACGATAAGCATCCACAGCGTCGCAGACGGCCAGATTGATGCTGGATTTGGCCGCCGTGAATATCTTGTTCGGAACCCGGCAGGATTCGACTGCCGACCACAACTGCTCGACTGCTGCCCCGAGCAGGGCGGTGCGACGGTCCGACAGATAAACGTTGATAGGTTCGAGGGCGGGCTTCACTTTTCCTCCTTCATTTTCGTGCGTTTCGGGCCGTAGTAGCGAGGCTCCATCGGCAGGAGGTGGACCCGTGGTCCGACCCCGGGCTTCAGGGCTGCCTCAATTCGAGCGTCGATCAACCATTGTTGGTAGGTCACAATCGGTGCTTCTTCGGGCAGGGCAAGAACGACGTCGTCGAATGCCCAGCCCAGCGCCCAGGCGCTTAGCAGGGCGTTCTGCGCCCGCTTGACGTAAAGGCGCGGGGTTGTGTACGGGCCAACCAACATCACCGCCGCCCTGAGCGAATCCCCTTCAGACCTGTTGAACTTGAGGGTCAAGTCGACGAAACGCGCGCCAAGCACCGTCGGTCGGATCTTGGGATCCGAAACGGTGCCATTGAGGATATGGCCGATCGCCGCCAGCAGCGGCGCCGTGGGCGTCAGCCTCGTGATCTCATCAGCACCCCCTTGCTGGCGCCGGAAGGTTTCGAACGCGGTCTGGAGAGCTCTGACGCTAGACTTGTCTCGCAGCATCTCGCGTGCCGCTGCCACTGCGGCGTCTACGTCGAGCGCGGCCCACTTCGCGAGAATCTGGAGATGAGAAAACTGTTGAAAACGCAGAGTCTCGGCCAATTCGTCACTCCTGACAGCAACCTCGCTGAGAAAATCCGCCACTCGGATCGTGCGACGGACCATGTCGACATCCACCCCTGGAGCGAGTTCGCTCATTGCGGCTTCGCGCTTGCCGTGCTTAGCGTTGCGCCGCGCTTCCCTCGCCGCTGCGGCAATGGCTTTCCAGTCGTTCATTGCGAGACCTCGCCGGTCTCTGCTTCGAAGCTGGGTAAGCTACTGACCGCACGAGCGAATTCCACGCCGACGATAAGTTTGGAAGCAAGGCTCGGAAACCACTTATGAGCTGGAGGTTATGAGTGGATTCCGAGAGTTGGCGCCAAAGACTCTACGGGGTGCAAAAAAGAGCCCGCACAAGGCGGGCTCAAAGAAACGAGACGACGCTATCTTCCACCAATCCAGGTTTTCTTCGCAGCAAATCGCTAGAGTGAATTTAGCGCTCACGCCGAACTTCAACGTAAGATTTCCTGGATAGTAGGCCACCCGCGGTCGGTCTCTACTCACGATAGAGCTGCGCGAGACTTCCGTGCGTCACAGCGGCTATCTCGCCCCTCTGTATACGACCAGCTAAACTAGTTGACCGATCAACCTTTCGTTTCGAAAGACTTAGCCTTCAGAGACCGCCCCAGAGTCGCTCCCGGCGCGCGGGAAACGATGCATCGGGGTTTAGGGGGGAGGGTAGCGGCGTGCTCGGAATTTACCGTTCGAACCGGCGCGTCTGCTGAGGCAAATTGTTGGATTATGGCGATGTTGAGCAATCCACAGCGCGCCAATCGGTTATCTTCCTCGATGATGACGCCTTTGAATTTTCCATTGCAGGCTTCGCGCATCATGGCGTCGAGCCCCGGCCGGCGGCGAGCTAATCCGGAGACCCCATTGTCCTTGAATCTGGCGACCACTTTGGCGCCGATGGATCTAGCAAGCTTGACGCACGCCGCTTGCTGGCGACGAATCGACGCACGCGACATCAGTGCGCTGCGAGCGTAGATTGCCACCGGCGTCTTTATCTTGCGAGCCGAATGTCCAGTCCGCATCGAGAGCTTGTTTGTCATGAGGTTCCTCACTGGGTAGTAGTCTTCACTTGTTTTGTATGATGTCGCGTCGTACTTACGGCGTCGCGCCGCCTGTCTTGCAATGACGCGGCCGGCGCGTGGGTTCGACTCGGGCCTCGCTATTTGAGCATCGGCTTCTGGAAGGACGCCGTGATAGCGAGATCAAATGATCGAACGTTTCGGCGTTTCTCAAACCGTTCGAGCCTTAATTCACGTCATCATCTTCACCGTTAAGGCGCCGGGCCGCCTGCAGTCTCCTCCGCTCATTCCACACGCGATGGCGCTCGATCGCTTGCTCTTCGGAAAGGTTAAGAGGGCTGCGTGTCGCGTCGACGCTGAGATTGTCCACCCCCTTCGCGACCTCGACCGCATGTTGCTTGAACAGTCGCTCGGCGATGTCCAAGATACCGCCGTAGGACAGGATCCTGGCAGCCGCCCAGATCTGGCGCCAGTTGTCGAACGCCCCTCTTAGATTCGCCAGACCGACACCGGACTTGTTGGCCGCAATCACAGCTTCGATGACCCGCTTGATCGGGATTGCCTCGTCGGCCGAAGCGATCCAGATCGGCTCTTGGGGCAAGCTCGCCGACATTTTCGCCCAATCATCGCCGGGAATATCATAGCACCCGCTGCGCGACGCATTGTTTGCCAGCCGAACGTCCCAGTTGAAACGCGTGACCGGAGTGTAGCTCAACGAAAGCGCAGTAGCGGCATCGCCTCCGATGTGAGCGATGGGTCCGCTGACGTCGAGGTGGATCTGCCCAGCGGCATCGGTTCCGACGACAATTTTCTCCACCAATTTTTGGAATGTAGCGACGGTTTGAGCGACGGTTTCACTGCATTCGCGGTAGTTGCGCCCCGGGACCAACTCATCCAGAAAGACCGAAGCGTCGATCGGGGTAGCGAACAGGGCGTTGGTTTCCAGGCTGAGCACCGGGATCGACGCTATCTGCTCTTCGATCGCGTCGATCCGTAGACAGTATTCTTCGCGCTGCTGAACCAGGACGGTGGACGAGAGTCCCGCCGCCATCGCTGTGTCGTAAGTTGCGTCGAGACGCTCGTGCAACGCCTTCTTCTCTCGCTGCAGGCGCGCGCGATCAAGATCAAAGACGCCGGATTCTCGCTTGACTCTGGCTTCGTGCGCTTGTTGCATCTCCTTCAATGCTTCAGGCGTATCGAGCTTAGCGCAGACCGATCGAATGACCTCGTCTTCCAATTGCTCGAGACGGACTGCTCGACCGCTGCACGGAGCGAGGCGCTGGCGATGCGTCTTGATCTTCAAGACTGTGGAACACCGTAGCATCGGAATAGTGGATTTTCCGCCACCGACATACATCCTCTGTCCGCAGTCGGCGCAGTAGACCCGGCGAGACAACAGATAGACGGACCGCGGTCCGACGCTTGGCGCGTCCGCGTCCATCGCGCGCACCGCCCGCCAAAGCTCGGGCGACACGATCCTCCAGTCCGGTCGCTCCGAATACAACCAGTCCTCTGCCGCGCGCTTCGTGATCTTGGTCTCGATCGTATCGTCGTCGATTTCGATCTTCTCGGTTTTCGTCCGGAAGTAGCAAATTACGCCGGCATAGATGGGATTGAACAGCATTTGTCTGACCTGCGAGCCGGTCCACTTCGAAAGAGTCGACGGTAATTTCTCGCGTTCTGCGATGTCCGCAATCTGGTAGTAGCCCAATCCCGCCGCTCTCAGCTGAAAGAGCCGGCGCACAGAGCTGGCGAATCGCTCCACCACCCGCATGTCGCCTGGCTTTCCGGGAATCTTTTCATACCCCAACGGCGCCAAAGTCGGCCAGAGGCCCTTGTTCACGATCTTAACGAGACCGGACTGCATTAGCTCGGCGATGCGGCGCCGCTGCTCCTCGCTCATCATGCCCGCGAATGCCGCATGAAGTAACGACCATTTTCCCATTCGAGTAGAGTGCAACTCGACGCCCACGTCGGCGAGCTGCGAATAGGCTTTCGTGGTGATATGCAGCTTTCGCGCAAGTCTGTCGCCGTCTTCGATGATCAGCAGGTCGAATTTTTTCTTACGGGCCGTTTTCATCATGGCCTTGTATGCGGGCCTATTGGCCGTGAAAGCGCCGCTCGAGGCAGGGTCTCCAAAGACCTCGACGATATCCACGCCGAGCTTTTCTGCATATTCCTCGACGTTCTTCTTCTGCCGCGCGAAGCTGTAGATATCTTGATTGTCCGTGCTGAATCTCAGGTACGCGCCGGCACGCCGGCGACGGGGGGTCCCATCGGGCGTGGTGAGCGGCGCCGGCACGCCCTGGACCTTCATCCAGGCAGCGGGAAGGTTCTCGAGAATTCGGCTCTTTTGTTCGGCGTTGGCGTTGAATTTGGCTTTCGGGATGTAGACCGAGGTCATGCGTCGTCTCCTGTGCGCAACATTTTGTTTTGAGAGGAGTGATATCGATCGAACGGCGTTCAATCGATTCTTTTGGATCCGCTTTTCGGATGCAGTTGGATGACCAGCTCGGCCATGACTATGCCGGCGTTCGGTTGACTGACCGCCGATGAGACGCTCTAAGCGCCGCGAATGCGGGATGTGGGTGAGTTGATGAATTTGACGATGTCGAAGCCCTCTCTTGGCGTAGTCTGCCGTCGCTGGGCAGACGGGGGCACGGCGAACGGTTTCTTCATCATGCAGCCTGCGTCGCGGCGAGGGTCGAGCGGAAGCGGCAGTCGACGTCGCCGATCAAGCTGGCCAGGACGTCGAGAAGCAGATGCGCGCCCCTGAACGAAGACACGAGCTCGAACCGGTGGAAGTGGGCGTTCCCCCGCGAGACCGTGACCTTGACGGACAGCTCCGCAGGATCTCCATCCACGAACAAGCCCAGGTTGTGCTTTTCAGCGTACAAACCTTCCGTCATCTGGCGCAAATTGGTGCCGCAATCCGTGGTCCGATTGACATACAGCTTGTGCAGACTGGCTCCCAACGCCCGCAGGGTGGTCGAGGTGCGGAGTATCGGAAGGCGGTCCTCCGCAGAATTCACGAGCACGCAGGCGGAGCGCATGCGCGTTTCGTCGCTCCGGCCCAAGACCCGCATGCCCTCCATCACGTGCGCATCAAAATCTTCGCGGCTGGCATGGCCGTTCGCGAGATCTCCGTCCTTCTCGGCGGCCGAGATCTCCGTGATGAAGCGTTCGATAGCGACGAGGAGAACCCAGCGGTAGGATTCGCTGAGGTGAAACGTGGTCTCTGCAAGGCCCGTCCACGAAGCCGCGAAGACACGCGCCTCAATTGAGATCGGTCCTCCGCACGACGCGACGACGAGGTCGTACGTCAGCATCTGTGCCAGGAATCTCGGCAACTCCCGAATGCCCTGCCGGACATCTTTGAGCTTCGCGCCGGCGACCGCTGCCGCCCAATCAGCCCACCGGCTGATATCCGAGACCTTGGTCTGAAAGTCGCCGGGGTTGACCGCGACGTAGGCGATCGCCTCCGGAGAGAGCGTCATCGCGCCCGCGGGAGCGTTGGAGCTGAACCGTTCGATAGCGAACGTCTTGCTGAGCGGAGACTGGACCGGAAGAACCATGGATAACTCCTATTTTTGGTGCCGTGGCGATCCCACGTCAGTCGGCACGCGGGCTGATCAAGACAAGTACGATAATATCCACTGCCTATGCTGTACTGGGATTCAGGTATCATGTCAAACGATGTTTTTTAACGACATTTTCCGTTTTAGAATAGCGCCTTAAGAGAGTAGCTTGGCGTGAGCCTGTCGTGCGACATTCCATCTGCAAAGAGGGAATCGATGGAGAACTGGAAGGACAAGGCGCGGCAGGCGCAGGAAGCCTTGCGGGATGCGCCCCACGGAAAGCGCGAGGCCATTCTCGAAGAATACGCGGGGGGGTTGGACATCAGCACCGCGCGTCGCTGGGTCTCGGCGATTGCATTCCTTGATCACCTCCAGAAAGAAGCCCCCGACATACGACGGCGGCTGGAGAACACTTCATTCTCGCAAACCGATGTGCTCGCGCGGTGGCACGTGTTCGACGTCGCCGGCGCGCTCGACGCCGCTCGGGACGTCGCGGAGGGCAAATACAGCAGTCGGCGTTTGACGGCAGCCATGCACAGAGCCCGCCAGATGAAGGGAGGCACCAGCCGAAACGAATCCTTCGAAGAAATCTATCGCCGCGGCATCGAAAGCAATGCACGTCTCAAGATCGCAGCTTTGCTCGGGCGCGAACTCGAGCGTCCCGAAATCCTTGCCAAGGATTCAGGGGACCCCCCCGCAGACTTCACGTACGCAACCGCAGACATGGGTCAGGAAAAGCGCATCGCGGCGATCATCGCCGGCCCATACTCGGTCGCGAACACCTACCGCAAGCGTCGGTTCGAGTGGGTCGCCCGTGCACTTGCGTTCGCTTGGTCCTACGACGATGTGGTCATCCTGGTGCCCGAAGAGGAAGCTTTGCCGGACTACGAGAAGGCGGTTAGGCGTGCGCGGACGCGCATCGAAGCGGCCGCCGCGCGGGCAAAAGAATCCGACGGTTTGAAACGCCGCCTGCCGAATGTGCATGCTTTATACCCTGGGTCCGGACCGACGAACGTCAGTCCCGCGAAAGACTCTTTCTGAAGAGCAGGATGTCGACCGCCGCTCGTTGTTCGCCGAGTGACCGCGCCAGTCCGAGCAGAAGCTCCTTGCCCCGGACCTCTCGCTCGAAGATCTCCATCGAGGATTCCGGCGGCGGAAAGGACAGATCCTGCTCCAGGTCGAACGCGAGTTGCGCGGTGCCTTCATGGGCGGCGGGGTGGGAGTTGGATTCGGGAAGCCCGTTCAAATTTTTCAACTTGAATACCTCGCTCATAGGATGGTTGCCCGCCGTGGGAGTGGGTCGACGCCGGTGGTTTTCTCGACCTTGCAGTCCGAATTTCGCTAATCGGGACCAAGGAATCCTCGACCCGATTGGCGGAGAACGTTCATCGCTCTCCTCGTCCTCGCGCCCCCTGTTCTTCACGCCATTCACCTCCTGACCCGGTTGGGCGCGGCGCATGGTTATTCCGTTTCATCTCTTTGGCCCGTCACTTCGATGATGCGGTCGATCTCCGAGCGCAGGTCTCCGCAGGCCTTCTGAACGCCGCGGTAGAGCAAGTCCCGTTTCTTCCAAGACGCTTCGTGGTCCTTTTTCTCCTTGTCCTGCAATTTGATCAGGTCCTCCGCCTGGCCCTCGATGCGCTCGAAGAGCCGGCGGCATCCGTCCGATCGAATGAATTCGTAAAGGGCAACGGTTTTCTGACGCCGTTCCTCGTTGCTCAGACGCAGCGTGGAAAGCTGCACGACGTGCCGTCGCAAAACCTCGACAAGGGCGATCACGCGAGCCGGATCGGCTACGAGAATTCCGTTTTGTTGGCAGAGCTGACGCGCACCGGCCGGGAAGACCCTTGTGGCAAGGATGGCATGTTCAGCCTGCGCCGCGATCTGATCTTCGCGCAATTTGGTCGCGTATTCCTGGCGCCAGGTGCCACGGTTCTTGCAGTCGTAGACGACCCGACCGCACACCCTACCATTGTGCACGATATCATGGATGATATCCGCTCCCTGTGCCCCCTTTTCGACCCTTGTGATGCGGTCGCTTGCAAAAATCTGCTTGAGTGTGTCGAACAGGTTCACTTCGGCGGTCTCGCCGCGCTCGTCGGCTGATTTCCTTTCGAGACGCCGGGTCAACTGTTCGAGCTGGCTGCTGAGCCGCTGCTTTTCCTCGAAATGCTCGATCTTGAGCGCATTGACCGCCTCGCTTCGTGCCGCTTCCATCGCCTCGCGGGCTTCGTCCACCCGTTGCTCAACCATGGCATCATGATCGGACCGAAGCGCCTCGTAGCTGCGGAGCGCCGCGACCCGTTCGCGACGGGCCTGGGCGATGGAGTCTTGGGCTGCGGCTTCTGCCGCCCTGGTCGCTTCCTCACGAGCGACGGTCTCCCGTTGGACCATTTCGCTGCGGAAAGCTTCGATCGCAGCTGCACTGTCTTGCCGTGCCTTCTCGAGCAGTGCTTGGGCGCCCGCCTGCAGTTGCTCACGCTCTTGCGTGAATTGGTCGTTTAGCCGGGCGCTGACCGACTCGGATAGCTGGCGTTCCCGCGTCTCGATGCGCGCACGGACCTGGTCGGCCCGCCCGCTCGGTATCGGCTGTTCGCAAACGGGACAATGAGATCCGGGATTGTGGAGGTGGCTTTGCGACGAGCGGGCGATGGACTGGGTAATGGTCATGGGTGCTTCTTTCGATCGGGGGCGACCGCCTCGATTGCATGGACGGCAAGCTGCCGCTCCGAAGATTCCGCTGGAAGCTGTCCGAACGCTTGGATTGCCGGTGGCGGGCAAGCGGACCGAATGCTTGGACAGCGATTTACCGGCCGGCTACGGTTCTTTGGGTTCCAGCTTCTCCATCTCTGTTATGGCCGCGTCGATCAGCCTCCAGACCGATTGACGGCGCTCATGCGCAATGACGTTGAAATGCCATCTCCTAGCCGGTGCGCCCGACAGCGGGTTCGCGCCCTCCGTTGCAATCACTCGGTAGTCGGACATGTCGGCAAGGTCGGACCGATTGGCGATGACCATGGTGGCGAGCGTACGCCGGAACTCGGAAAAACCCCCAGGAAGTAGCTCGATGGTCACCTTAAGCATGCGTTTCCTCCGTTTGCCGGATCCTGGGCGACGTTTCCGCGCAAAGTTTGCGGGTGCCGCCTGGAAAAGGCATTTCGCGAGCCTTGCCCGGTCCGCATCGAACCGGTCTCGTCAGGCATGTTTGGTCGGGCGAGGCTGCCCCGAAGTGAATCGCTCCAAGCGAGCTTAGTCCGAACTTCATACCTTCCTTGACATCATGGGCTATCTCCGTTCGCGCACGATCGTGCGCGGGCCGAGCGGCTGCTCCGCCAACTCGAGCTCCAAGATGTTGCAGCAGGCCAGTGCGCACACGGACGGGACGATGTCGACCGTCGGCGACACCCGGTTGGCCAGTTCCATGACCGATTGCGGGCCTTCCTCGGCCAAAGCCTGCATGATCTGAAGGCGGTCGCGCAGAGGAACGTCGCGATCGTGGTATCGCCAAACTTCGCGGCAATTGGTGAGCCGGGGCTCCCGGCGTATCTCACGAGGATCGAGTGGTGAAAGCTGCATCCCCAGCGCTTCGAGCGCCACTAGAAGCGCGCCCTCATCGTCGACGGTGCGGGGCGGGGTACGTTCGCAGGTCCGGTGATCGAGGACGAGGCGCAGGCCGTCCCGCGCGAGGACGATTGCACCTACCGCGAGAGCCGCGTCCGGAACCTCGAGCGGCCCAAATTCGATCGCCTGAACCGCAGGATCAAGTGTCGCCTGGACGATCGCGTCGCGCAAAAGGACATCGCGTGCAACGATCGCGGTTTCGCATTTGGCACTCGTGACAAGGCGGGCCGCGGCAGCGGTGCGGGATCTGAAAGTCGTGTGACGCATGCAGGCATTTCCTGTCGACCGGGAAGGGAGAGGGCGGGGTCTTGGAAAATGATGTTGTTGTCGTCGATCATGTCCTTCTCCTCTTTGTTCAGCCGCCGACGGCGAGAACGTTGTAGAAACCGGCGCTTGCCAGGCACCGATATGCGGGCCATTAAAGGGACCCTAGTCTTTCACACTGCCGACGAATCCGGCATGATCCAAGCGTGCAAGGACAAACGAAGACTCCGACAAGCACGTATGGCGCCAGCAGGCGGCGAAAGTTATTCCTCGATCCCGAGCGAAGACGGCTGCACGTCGACGAAAGCGTCGCGCTCGCGTTCGTACCGCCTGCAAGACACGATGCGTACCTTATCGATGGTTACATGGCGCACGATCCGAATGTTGTCCCAACCCTGCTTCACGGGCAGCGGGACGCCGACCGCGTGAGCGGCGCAACGGGTCTTGAGGACGTCGTCATTCTCATAAAGTATTCCCTCGCGCCCGCAGTCCTCGCATGTGCATTCGCTGGCGGCTTCGGCCAGTGCGACGGCCTCTGCGATGGCTGACGAGAGCGACGCGCCGTGACCAATGTAAAAAGGCTTGACCAAGGATCCGTGCTTGACGCTTGCGAGGATCCGCAACGTGCCGCAATCCTCGGCGATCTTGCGGATCCGGATGCTGGCGTCATTCGCGGCGGCGGCTTCCAAGATGCGATCGATGGCGCGGACGACGATTCGCGCCCAGCCATCGCCGACGGCGGGCCGGCCCACGGGGACACCATTCGCATCCCTAAGCAGGTCGGGGTAGCGGTCGACGAGGATCTCGCGCCAGTTGGTCGATCGACGTGCGCGCGCCGAATTCGATGCGAACGAAGTGTCGCCGCGAAGAAAATCGTCTTTCAAACCGTACGCCATCACGCCACCAAGCCGCTACTTAGATATCTACTTGATCTAGATATCTGTAATGTGACATATCATGTATTGTGAAAATGTCAAGCATAATCGTGTTGGGAAATATTTAGCGGGAATAAGGAGCGAGAGCGAAGTCGAAGTCCAGCGGCCATGATATAGAAGCGAGATGACAAAGACCGCTGCCAAGAGACTGAAAACCGGAGAGGGCACGCCATCACGCTCCGACGGACGCAAGGCCTTGCTGCTCTATCTCGATCCCGAGGTGACGCTAGAGCTGAAGAAGGCAGCGCTGGAGGAGGCCAAGCCGGCCTATGAACTTGCGGAAGTCGCGATCCAGGAATGGTTGAGGCTGCGAAAAAAGCGGTAGCGGTCCATCGGAATTCAAACGTTTGTTTCGCTCGATGACTGTCCGGGGGCATGACGACGGCGAGCGGGCGCTAATGTCTTCGCAATGATTTGTCAACGACTAAAATAGGGCGTCCTCCACCGCCGAATTCCTGCTGAGATCGGAAACGTTCATTTGCTGCTGCTTGGAAGTACGTACTTCTTCCGTCCGGATTTTCGTCCGGCCATTTCCTTCGCAGCGGTCTTCAGCGTCCAGCTTGCGGACTGGTTCCGCAACTTGCCGGCCGCCGACACGATCAAACTCGACCGAATGTTCTTTTTGGTCCGCGAATTCGTTCACGGAAGAGCCTGGGTGATGATGAGCGTGATGCAGAACTGGCAAAATGATCTCATCGCGAACCACCCCCGACTGTTCGGGGATGCTTCGCAAGGTTACGCCGAATGCGGCGAAGGCTGGTGGGACCTGTTGGAGCGGGCCTGCGTTCGCATCGAGGCTGCCATCGGCCCGCACGACACCTTCGAGACCGAGCAGATCAAGCAGAAATACGGAACCCTGCGTTGGTATTATGCGGGCCGCCTGTCCGAAGCTGCGCGGGGCGCGGTCGAGGAAGCCATCGATTTGGCGGAAGCGCGCAGCGCGTGCACTTGCGAAACCTGCGGCGCGGAAGGCCGCATCTATGACCGCGGCGGCTGGCTCACCACCGCCTGCACACCTCATGCGCGCGGCGAGCCGGTGCCCATCAAGGGTGGCTTTGAGAACCTCCGTGTGGTCCGGCGTCTGGTCGACGGCGAAGCTCGGATCGTGTCGTGCCGCCGCTACAACCGCATAGCCGATGCTTTTGTCGACGTAGATCCGGCCTCCCTAGGAATGGAGGAGTAGCGGATGCGGCTCTGGATCCTTTCGGACCTTCATATTGAGCTGACGCGCGGATGGGACCTGCCCTCGGGAGCCGCCCGTCCGGACTTCGACGTCATGGTGATCGCCGGCGACCTGATGCCGAAGATGGAGCGCGGCGTCGCCTGGTTGTCCGAGCGCGTGACTGACCGGCCTGTGGTCTACATCGCGGGGAATCATGAGGCCTATGGTGTCGACGTCGACATGACCGTCGAGAAGGCCAAGGAAGCCGCTTCGGGCACTTGCATCCGCGTGATTCAGAACGAAACCGTCCGGATCGGCGCCGTGACCTTCGCGGGTTGCACGTTATGGACGGATTTCGAACTGCACGGGGATCGGCTGCTGGCCATGCGTACTGCCGGTGAGAGAATGAACGACTTCCGAAGGATCCGCGTGTCGGGGTACGTCGATCGATTCCGTCCGCACCACGCGTTGGAGCGCCACCACCAGTCTCGTGCCTTCCTGGAGGCCGAACTCCGCCGGGAGCGGACGGGCCCCATGGTGATCGTCACCCACCACGCGCCGCTCCGGGCCCAGCGGGATCCGACGCTTCCGCCGGACATATTGGACGCGGCCTACCGCGCCGACCTGACGCACCTCATGGTCCCCGCTCCCGACGATGGGCGCGGCCCGTTGAGGCCCGTTGACACCTGGGTGTTCGGCCATACCCACGAGTCCTTCGACCAAGTGATCGGATCTACGCGCGTCGTCAGCAACGGCAAGGGATATGGCCCTATGAAGCCGAGCGGAACGTGGGACAATCCTGATTTCAATCCGAACCTTGTCATCGAAATTTAAGGGAGAGCAAATTGACCCAGGCGTACAATCAGAATCGCCGGGAAGCAGCCAGTTCCTTTCCCCTTTTTCGATTCTTTCGCGCTTCCCATATTCCAAATGGCGCCGGGCTCGTTCGTCCTCCCCGATGAGGAGATGCCCTTGAAACATTGCGCACGGTCGCCCTTTCTGGTGCGGATGACGCGCGGCGGCGCGACATTTGATGGTGTCCAGCGTACGCTCGAACAGCACGCGGAACTAGCGCGGGCACTGTCGCTCATGGCGAGTGGTCACGCCGAGATCACGATATCGGAAAACGGACGAATTCCGTCCATCTCGCTGCCGATCGGCGAATTCCTAAGCGGCCCATTGGTCGATCAACTGCCCGCAATCTCCAAATTCCTTGATGGCTGGGAAATGCTCCTGTCGAAAGCCGGTGTCGGTTCCGGGGATCGTTTCAACTTCGATGAAATCTGGACGGCCGACGAAGCGCGGATTGCGGTTGAAATGCTTCTTAGTCCCAAACCAGCGATGCGGATGGAATTTCAATCCCTGGCGAACGGTGACCAAGCACATCCCGTTGAAGCGATTCTGTTTCGCACGTGCGCTCTCGGAAGCGCGAGTCTGACCTATTCCGTGAAGGTAACCTTTGAACAATCGAACGATCCTGTCTGGCGATACCGTTCCGCGACTTTTAAGGCTCTCGACGTCCGTCCAAAGGGTGAGGATCTTGAGGAATACGGTTTCGACCAGGGGGAAGCTCAGGGCATAACGCTGCTTCTCGACCCGCGGAATTTGAAGCTGGATCCGGGAGCGTCGGCCAGCTGAGTGCACCCAAACTTGCACCTCACGCTATGGACGGATGCAGACGACGACCATTTGCGTTTTCTGAAACGAGACGTGGGTGTTTTGCGCGCTTTTCGCGAAGTCCGGTTCCGGCGAGGCCTTGCTGCTGCCACGCGATCCGGACGGAGCATTCGTCATCTCCCGCGGCGGGACAATCTCCCTCGAGCCTGATCTGGCCGGCGCTTAGGCGCCGTTTGCTGCCGTGCGCTTCGAGCGCGCGGTCGATCCGCTAAGCGACGCGGTTCCGATTGCATCGTCTTCGTCACGCGAAAACATTGGCTTGGTGTCATTGCTCTTTGGTGCGCTTGCCCTTCGGCGGCGGCCCCGAAAAGAGCTCCGGAATACTGACGCCCAGCGCGGTCGCGATCCCTTCAACGGTGCTTATGGTGGGATTCGCACGTGCATTTTCGATCAGGCTCAGAGACTGCTGCTCGATCTGCGCGTCGCTCGCGAGCTCGTCCTGGGTCAATCCCTTTGCTTGCCGAAGCTTCTTTACGTTGTAAGCGAGGGTCTTTGCAGCCGAGAATTCGCGTGCGGGAAACCTCCTTCCGAATTCCGATTTCTTGGCCATGGCGGAAGGGTCCGCCAATAGGTAGAATCTCGTCCATGTGTTTTATCACATTTTTTACTACGACGACAAGGATTCAATTGCCCGGCAGTCCGCATTCCGGCGTTCCAACTTCGAAGGCGATTAAGCGTCGAACCTGGCGCCGGAGCAAACGTCAACTGCCGGATTTCGCGATGCTTCCAGATCAATTGCGCCGTTATGACAGATAGGAAGTTACGGAGCCTACCGCGTCGCTTTCAGGAACGTTCCGGGCTGAAGCATCGGTGATGGTTGGACGCTCGGCCCGATCGGACGCAAGCTTGCGCAGGCGGTGAACGAAAGCGTCCGCGCCTCCACGCTGCGCACCGGCCGAAATGCTGGAGCGTCTGATCTGGCATGACTTGCGAACGTCGGCGGCGGAAAAGGGCAGAGGCTGAAAAACGGCCGACACCGTCAAAATTCAGCCGCGCTCACTCGATCACTTCGTCGGCGCTGGCGAGCAGGGCCTCGCCGATTGTCACGCCGAGCGCTTTGGCGGTCTTCAGATTGATCACCAATTCGAACTTGGTCGGGCGCTGCACCGGCAGCTCCGCGGCGCTGGCGCCCCGCAAGATGCGGTCGATATAGGTAGCCGAACGGCGGAACACGTCGGCATAGTCGATGCCGTAAGACATCAGCCCGCCCGCCGCGACGAACGCGCGCTGAAAATAAACCGTCGGCAGGCGGTGTTGCGCCGCCAAAGCAACGATCGTGTCCCGATGGACGGTTGCGGAGATGTCCGTCAGAACCAGCAGTCCGCTGTTCTGTTCGCGGCTAAGCTCCGTCATCACGCCGCCAATCTCGGTGGCGTCGCGATAAGAAGCCGGCCTCACGCCGAACGCAAATGATGCTGCCGCGTTCTCGATGACCGGCATCATAAGCCCCGCATAGAGAGCCGTCGCCGGATTGTAGAGCACCGCTGCGCGCGCAACCGTCGGCGTGATTTGCGTCAGCATGGCCAGCCATTTGGCGGCGATCGGCGGATCAAAATCGCTGAACCCGGTGGCGTTGCCGCCAGGACGATTGAGGCTGTTGACGAAGGCTTGTCCAGCGGGGTCGGTAACCATCGTGAAAATGATCGGAATGCTGCGGGTGTTCCGGCGCAAGGCGGCGATCGAGGGGCTTGCCTGGGCAAATAGAACGTCCGGACCGGTGGCCACCAATTCTGCGGCCTGGCGTTCCAGCACAGCTAAGTCGCCGCCGGCCCAGCGCCAGTCGATCTGGAGGCTGACACCCTCACGCCAGCCCAGCGCGTCCAAGCCCCGCAACACCGCTGCGGCGGAAGTTTGCGCCACGGGATCTGTTTCGGCATTGGGCATCAAGATTCCAAGGCGGCGCTTTCCGGATCGGGCCCGCGCCAGCGTGGCCGACGGACCGTATGCCAGCGTTGCCGCCATTCCCGCCAGGACCGTGCGTCGTCGCATTTGAGCTATCTCGTTGCCCGGCAGGAGTACCTGCCTTGGCGCATATCCGATCGGATCGTGGCAATCAAGCAGGTCAATGGCGCAAGCCCAATCAGAACCGAAAATCTTCGGCCGAACGTCCGTGGCCGGGACAACCTTTTCGGGGTGAATTCGTGCTAGATGATCGAGATGGCACCGTTGAGACTCCGCTGCAGCGAAGATTTGGCAATGAGGCAACGCAACTTTTCGGCAAATTGGCCGCGGCGACGCACGGCGCAGCGGGCTTTTGCTCTTCATGTCAGGCGCTTGCAGTGAGCCGGCCGCGGCGTTCGCTGTTTGTCAAATATTTCACCACGCTCTTTATCGCGGTGGTGGTCCCGCTGCTGCTAGGCGCGGCGAGCGAGGCATGGTTCGGTTATCGCGACCAGCGCAAAACCCTCAGCGATCTGCTGCAGGCGGAATCCCGCTCGGCGGCCAGCCGCATTCAGAATTTTGTCGACGGCATCCACGACCAGCTCGGTTGGGTCGTGCAGTTGCCATGGGTACAGGGCGAGGACGAGCGGCACCGCATCGATGCGCTGCGGCTGCTCCGCCAGGTGCCGGCCATCTCGTCGATCACCCTGGTCGATGAAACCGGCACCGAGCGTGCGTTTATCTCCCGCCAGGGACATGACCGGGTCGGTCGCGGCGTCGATATGTCGGCCGAACCCGGTGTCGTGGGCGCACGCGCCGACAAGGTCTGGTTCGGCCCGGTGCATTATGAGCGCGACTCCGAGCCCTATATGACCATAGCCGTTGCCGGCAATCGCGCCGCCACGGGCATCGCTCTTGCCGATATTAATCTGAAACTGATCTGGGACGTCATCGCTTCGATCCGGATCGGCGACACCGGCCAGGCTTTCGTGGTCGATGATAGCGGCCGGCTGATCGCGCATTCCGATATCAGTCTGGTGTTGCGGGGCAGCAGCGCTTCCGACGGCTTCAGTCGGCTCAGATCCGCGGTTGCCGATGCCAACGGTGTCGCGGTTGTCACCTCCGATGTCGACGGCGAGGCCGTGATTGCGACCACGGCGCGTCTCGCCAGTCTCGGCTGGACCGTGGTTGCACAGCAACCGGTGCAGGAAGCCTTTGCGCCGATCCGCGGGGCATTGTGGCGCTCGCTTACGCTCATCGTGATCGGTGCGCTGTTCGCGCTGTGGCTGGCCTGGTGGCTGGCGCGCCGCATGGCCAGACCGATCCGTCAACTGGAGGATGGTGTGCTGCGCGTGAGCGCCGGACAATTCGACCACCGCATCACGATCTCGACGGGCGACGAACTGCAACAACTCGCCGATCGCTTCAATGAAATGGCGGGCGAGCTGGCAATCTCGAAAGAAAAATCAGAACGCATCAGCAGGTTGAAGCGATTTCTGGCCCCGCAGGTGGCGGAGTTGGTCGAGGATTCCGGACAGCAGGGATTGCTGGATGGACAGCGTCGCGAAGTCGTCGCGATTTTCGCGGACCTGCGCGGCTTCACGGCGTTCTCTTTTAATGCTCAGCCGGACGAAATCATGACGCTGCTTGGCGAGTATTATGGCGCGCTTGGCGCGGTGATCACCCGGCACCAGGCAACGCTGACGGGCTTCGCCGGCGACGGGCTGATGGTGCTGGTCAACGCGCCGGTCGAATGTGACGAGCCGGCACTGCGCGGCGTGCGACTGGCGATCGACATGCAGGCTGCGGCGCAGTTGCTGATCCTGCGCTGGCGTGCCGCCGGTCACGCCATCGGCTTTGGCGTCGGCGCCGCGATGGGAATCGCCACCGTTGGCACCATCGGCTATGAGGGTCGCATCGACTACACCGCGATCGGCAGCGTGATCAATTTAGCCTCGCGCCTTTGCGGCTCGGCTTCTGATTCTCAAATACTGCTGGATGCCGTGCTGGCCGATGCGGTGGCAGAGACTATCGGGCTCGATGATGTCGGTGAACGATCGATCAGGGGCTATGCCGAACCGCAGCGGATCTTTGCTGTTCGCAACCTTGAGACGATCGCCTAAATCAGGTCGATGTCGCGCATCAAGCGTAGCATTGTTGTTTTTTCGGCGGCAGCCAGCGACGGGAACGCGTTCTCACCGCCCAGGACAGGTCGACGTTGAGCGAAAAAGCCAATGCTCCTTCGTCGATAATGGCCTGCGGATTGCTGCGGCGAGCTGGTTCGGCGGTGACGGAGCGTTACCGGTCGGCTAGACGGGCGGAGAAGGGTCGGATTCTGGACGCGCTGTGTGCGACGACGGCTGGCATCGCAAGCACGCGGTGCGTGCACTTTGCCTGCACGAGGCGGTTGATCCGGACGGGATCAAACTCGCGACGGAGCGCAAATCTCGATATGGCGCGACAATCGAGGACGCGGTGACGGCTCTAAGGTAGGCGTCGGATCGCATCTGCGGCAAGCGGCTCAAGGTGATAATCCCGACGCTGCTGCCGGCCCTCGAGCAGCCTGGCCGATTGCAGCTCGGCCTCGCTGATCGCACTCGTGTTCTGGCCGTCAGCGCAGCAACCATCGACCGCCCGCTTGTGGACGTCAAAGTCGCAATGAGCGGCGGCAGGCGGCGACGTGCTTCTATTCGGCAATCCGGGGTGAGCTCACGATCCGGACGTTCAATGACAGGGAAAGCCCACCGCCAGGTTCTGCGAGGTCGACAAGGTCGCAAATGGCGGCACGTCGGTGGCGGGATCGTTCATCTTGAATCTGACGATGGTCGATATCGCCACTGGTTGGCCGGAGTGCCTGCCATTGTTGACGCGGGATGGCTCGCTGATGGTCGAGGCGATGAAACATGCACAAGGCCTATTCTCATGGCTGCTTGAGGACTCGGATGTGTTCCCGGCAAACGTAGATGTCATCAGCCATCGACCTTCCCCATGTGCGCCAACGTAAAGTCAGCCTCGAGGGCGTCCACCGCATGACCGGTGCTCTCGAGTTCGGTCTGCACGTCCGAACCCCGGATGAGACTCAGATCGACGGGACACCTATCCGCGATCTCAAGTATCCGCGCGCGCTGCTCATCACTCAGCGGGCCATCGAGTACGATAGTTCGGGTAAATCGGTCAGGTGGCATCATCCCGGGCACCTTTCCGTGCTGCACGGTCGTGCTCGCTCGTTCAAGGGGAAAGCCCTTGTGGTCAGCGTAGAGACGCATCGTCATCACCGTGCAGGCTGCGAGGCCGGCGGATACCAGTTCGTAGGGAGATAGGCCGGTTCCGAGACCACCCACCGATGCCGGCTCATCGGCGAGCAAATAGTGCGTGCCGCTCCGGACGTTGAGTTGGAATTTCCCCGAAAGAGTCTCGGTGGCGACCACACCCTTGGCCTTCTCGACCTGCGGAATATCCGCCGTCAGCGTCGGAAGAAAGCGGACCGCCCATGCCGCCACCATAGCCGAGGCATAATTCGCGTCTGCAACGTCGGTGAGAAGGTGGTCCGCCGTGTCGAGCGAGATGAAGCTTTTAGGGTGCCTGGACGCGACGAATATTCGCGATGCGTGGTCAATGCCGACCACCTGATCCACCGGAGAATGCATGACCAGCACCGGACGCCGCAGAGATGCAATGGCCTTCTCAATGTCGATCTCCTCAATCGCCTCCAAGAAGCCGCGGCGGATGAGGAAAGGTCTGCCGGCGATTTCCACCGTAGCCTCGCCCTCACTCCTGATGGCGTCCAGGTCATTCGGTCGGAATACGCGCAAAATATGCTGAAGGTCGGCTGGCGCGCCGATCGTCGCTACCGCAGTAACGTCAGGCAACTCAGTAGCAGCCACGATCGCAGCGATACCACCCAGGCTGTGCCCGACAAGGAGGGAGGCTGACATCCCTGCCGCCGCCATCGCCTTTGCGGCTGCACGTAAGTCGTCAACGTCCGACGCGAAGCTCAACGGTTTCACCGTCCCGCCGCTGATCCCGGTTCCTGCGAAATCGAATCGCAAGACCCCGATGCCCGCGCGCGACAGCGCGCGCGAGATATGAACGGCGGCGCGACTGTCTTTTCCGCAGGTGAAGCAGTGGGCGAAGATCGCCCAGCCCCGCGGCGTCCCCTCTGGCGATTCGAGGTGTCCAGAAAGCTGCGAGCCGGCCCCATTAGCAAACGTGAATGTTGTTTTTGCCATATCCATTCATCCTCCAGTATGCAGTTTTCCGGCTTCGCTCCCAAAAGATCCGAGAAAGCTCGGCGGAGCGAATGGCGCCAACAGCCGTCATCTTCTATATGCCTGGCATATAGACAAGCCTGACGCCATGATCGCTCGCGAGCCAAACAAAAAACAGGATTGCGTATCCATACGTAAAAACAACGTCGCGCTTAAAATACGAAAGCGATGTACCATTGCATCAGGTGCCAACCTGTCAGCAACGTCAGCAGGGGCGACCGCGCTTGCGATCTTACAGCGTAGCTGAAAAGCGACGTATTCGGCTCAAAATTAAGTGGGATGCGCGTACTACTACCGTAAAGCTATCAAATCTATAGCCTAAGGGTATTGGGAAACCGAACTGGTCTGACGCTAGGTTTGCCACACAGCAATCACAACGCAAAACGAACCCAAGGATTTTTAAACCGATAGATCTGCTATCTGATTTTCAGTCAATTTGCCCGTCCAGAAAGGATCTTTCGATGCGCTCGATTTTCCTACGCCTATAACGTTACCGACCTTGCGGACGCCCGCCGCTCCTATGGTGAGGTCCTCGGTTGTGAGGAGGGTCGCAGCACCGACACTTGGGTCGATTTCAATTTCTTCGGCCACCAGATTTCGCTGCACTTGGGTAAACCGTTCGACGTCACCCGCACCGGCAGCGTCGGCGACCATACGGTGATGATGCCGCATTTCGGTGTCGTGCTGCCGCTCGAAGGCTGGATGTCACTGGCCACTCGGCTCGAGGCCGCCGGCATGATCTCCTTAGCTGGGCCTCTAACTCGTGCCATTCACCTGCTTGGCCACTCGATCAACGAGCGCGTGCCATTGAGTTGCGATCTCTTGCCACGCGCACTTGAAGTCGCCGTTGCCTGCCTTCTCGTCCACGTCTCTCAGTTTAAGTCGGCAACTTTCGGATGATGCATCCGGATCGATCGACGGACGACCCATCGACGAATAGTGAGGTGCAAGTCGCTTCGAAGCCACGACAGTTCGAGAGCAGCATCGACCTTCCGCACCAGATGATCTTCGGGAACCGCGCCGGCGAGCCTAAACTGGTGGAAAGAGCTGCGTTTGTTCGATCTTCCGCCGGCCCATCATGGCTTGCGCCGGCCGAGATTCGCGTCAGCAAGATGGAATTAGGGTTCGCCGCATCCCTCAACGGAGCAACAAAATCGTCGTTAGCCGACGCTTGCGCGCCACTCTGTCCACGTCCGCTTGCTCCCTCAAAGCGGACAATCATTAGACCACTTGCTCTCCGTCGTCCTCTAGGCAAATGGGCGTTTGTAACCACCGGAATTAAGGTTAGAAGACGATTACGCCCGCGGTCACGATGGAGTCTCTAGGTGGCAATTTCAATGCGTGTCGGCACGCGCAAAAGCACCATGGCGCTGGCGCAGACAGAGGAAATTGCACGGCGCCTGCAGGCCGCGGCGCCGGAACTCGACGTTGAAATCGTCAAGTTCGAAACCGTCGGCGATACCGACCGGACCAGGAAGCTATTGGTGCATGGGGGCAAGGGCGGCGCCTTCGTTGCTGAAATTCGCGCCGCGGTAAGGGCCGGCGAGCTGCACGCCGCGATGCATTCACTCAAGGACATGCCCGGGAACGAGGACACGCCGGGCCTTGTGATCGGCGCGACGCTGGCGCGCAATCCACCCACCGATGCGCTGGTGCTGCGCCACGGCGTATCGTTCGATGAGATCCAGCGTGGCGGCGGGAAGGGGTTTCGAATCGGCACCAATGCGGTGCGCCGAGCCGCTTATGTGCGGCGGCTGTTTCCAGAAATCGAAGTGATTCACTTTCGCGGTGCCGCCGACACCCGCGTTCGCAAGCTCGATAACTGCGAGCTGCAGCGGCTGCCCGGCGGCGGCGAAGCCGGCCCCGCCGACGCCTTGATCATGGCGCGCTCCGGGCTGGAGCGCGTCGGCCTGGCCGACCGCATCGCCCATGAATTTTCGCCGCACGAAATGTTGCCGGCGGCGGGACAGGGCATCGTCGCGGTGGAATGCGCCGCGAGCGACTGGCAGACCCGACGCTATCTTTCCCTGATCGACAATCCCTGGGCGCATCTTTCTTGCCACGCCGAACGCGAGGTGCTGTGGGTGCTCAACGGCCACTGCAACTCACCGATTGCGGCGTACGCGACGATCGACGGCTTGCAGATGACGCTGACCGCTTCGGTGCTGGACGAAACCGGCGGCCAGTTCATTGGGATCACGCGCGAAGGTCCGGCCGATCGCCCGCGCGAGCTGGGCCGCGCCGTCGGTCTGGAGCTGCTGGACAAGGGCGCGGCCGATATTATCGAACGCGGCCGGCCGCTGGATTAGGCAAAGCTTTCTTCGAAAACAGTCATCCGCGAATCCGTCATCATACGCGGAATCGGATGATCCAGTATTCCAGAGACGCCCGCGGTCAATCTAGAGGCAGCGGCGTACCGGATCGCCGCCCTTCGCGGGCATGACACCGACGTGCAGTGGGGAGCTGTCGACTTCCTGACTGAAGCTCTTTTGACTGCGTTGGTTTGAATATTCGAAGCCAAATCGCGGTTGGATGTCGTCACGCGTTGTTTACCGGCGTCTGACGTGCCAGCGATCAAGCGACCGGGAATATTCCATCCCCCACCTGCGTCTCGCCTCCCTCAAGAACGATTGCGGTCAGACCTCCGCGGCCGCGAACCGCGTTATAGCCACCAGATCCGAACTCCTCTTCCAGACGACTGCACGGCGCGCAGTCACCCGTACCTTCGAGAAGAACCCTGCCGACGCGAAATCGTCTACCTTTCAAGGCGACGAGGTTTATGCCACTTGTGACGAGATTTCGACGCAATCGCTCCGGCGCCACCTCAGCTTCACCCAAAAACGAAGCAATCGCGACTAAGTCCTCGGCGGCGATGAGCGTGACCTGACGCCGGCCGCCCGGACTGGCATAGTGATCGCCCTCGATCCCACGCCCAGCAACAAATAGCGCGGATGAAATCGGCCGCAATGCCTCGCGCCGGCCTGGCCTCACGCCGATCCAAAGAAGTTCTCCGTTGCGCACGGTTGCATACGTAAGGCGGCCAAGAAGGCTGTCAGGCGAGATGGACATCAATAGTTATACCTTAAGTCCGTTTCTGCGAGGTGTAGCTGCACTCGGTCACCAATGATTCTTGCTCAAGCTTATGCCAAGTCATGCATAGATGCCTCCGCGTTCAAGCTCACCATCTCACTCCGGGCCACACGGTAGCTATGGTTTTAACAGCTTCAAAGGCAATGACATAAGATCGTGTTGCGATAGCTGTTCTGGACCCCAAGCATGCTCTACGTGGAAAGCCAGTGGATTTTGGAAATCCGACCGTCAAGGCGGCTCCCCGCCAGCATAACTATCGAAACTATATCACCCGGCTATTGGATATGACCGAAATCAGCCTTCATAGATGTCCGCGGAATGCGGTTCTCATGTTGTCTCGGGACACGGACTTGAACGAAGAGCAAACCAAGCTGCAGCCGCGGACATTTGGCTTCGCAAAAAGATCTAAAAACCTCAAGTTCAGTCCCGGTGACTTTTCGTATGAGCTCCGTTTACGTATCGTCGCAAGGAGTTTGAGATGGGTATGATCGGGCGAAGGGCGCCAGAGCTGCGGGTGCGGCGGTGGATCGGCGGGAATGGCCAGGCGCTCGACACGCCGTTGAAGCTCTCAGATCTCGGTACGCGCGTGAAGATACTGTTCGCGTTTCAGCACTGGTGCTCGGGTTGTCATTCACACGGCTTTCCTACTCTGCAGCGGTTTTACAGCATCCTGGCCCCAATGGGGATAGGCTTCGCTGCGATACAGACGGTTTTCGAAGGAGCGGATGAGAACACGCTCGAGAAGCTGAATTTGAACCAGAAGAAATACGGGCTTTCCATCCCCTTCGGTCACGATGTGCCTCCGACAGGCGCCGCGTATCCGTCGTTCATGGAGGACTATCGAAGCCGCGGCACGCCATGGTTCGCCGTTATCGACGCGGATAACCGATTAGTGTTTTCCGATTTTCACCTTGATGCAGACTGGCTTGCGCAAGAGCTGAAGCGGGCATGATTTGCGTCCAGATAGCTCATCCCCAGCTATACACAGCTGGATTCACTGATGAACGCTAGGCACTCAAGAAAATCGAGTTCCAGCTACAGCTTGACGAGCGCCAGACCATCGCCGGTGGCGACGACCGGCAGATCCGACCTTGTGTAATATCTCATGATACAAGCGTTCGCCGTCTGCACGACAATCAGGGTTCGAGCTGACGCAATTCGGCGTCGATGGGACAGTCGGCGCAAGCTTCATAGCGACAGAGGCGGCAAATCCTATACATCTGCTCGGGACTATTGAGGCGCGCGCGCAGAACACGTTCAGATATTGCAGTTAATGTCGCCAGCTCTTCATTGCTGAGACTAGATAGCCCTTCTGCAATGATCCGGTCTCTTGCATCCAGAACCTTCCTGCTCGCTCTCCGCCCGGCGGCCGTAAGATAAAGCGATCGAGTCCGTCCATCAGTGGCATGCCCTCGACGCTCTATGAGACCGTCGGCGACAAGCCGATCGACCAGACGCACAGTCCCAGCGTGGGAGAGTCCGACACCAATCGCAAGGGTCCGTATAGAAAGCCCAGGCTCATGGGCGAGAAGCGCAAGCGTCGAAGCGGTCGGGCCCGCCTCGGGCGCATGCGACGAGGTGACACGAATAATATCGTCGCTCATCATGAGCGCAAACGCGCCGAAGATGTTTCGGTTTCTAGGTTCATTCATTGCCGCATTATATATGCGTGGGACATAGACTCAAGTCTATAGTGCGTTGGTTCTCCCTATGTCCTACATCGCGGATGCCAGTCGCAAAGCCCGGCCGCTAATCGGCTATTTTGGAAGTCTCAGGGGCGTTTTACGCTGCAGGCCGCACAGCTGTTCGACTGCGTCGGCCTGCTCACGATGAATATCCCCACGTGCAGCAAGGTCGATTTACATTACTGTCGTCAATAGCAAATAGGCAGTTCTGCGAGAATGAGTCGATCGTTGCCGCCGAGCTCGGTGCCTTCCCGGCTCCAGCGATTGAAGAGTTAGCCCGTCGTGCAAGGGACGGCCAATTGCCTCTCCAGCGCTTTCATTGGCGCGTACGTTTCTAAGCCCTAGCTGTTCCAATCCTCGCATCGAGAGAGACGGAACGGCAGCCGCCATGTTCTCAGAGCCGGAATTGCATGCCGGCGATTGATGGGCAAGAGAACGCCATTTGGGTCGGAACGTGCGGCAGTCATTGGACCGGCCCGGCACCCTCTCGGGCGTCGATCGTCCGCAACACCGAATTGGCGAGTTCAGAAAGGCCCCGATCGCGATCGCGAGTCGCTTGCGGCTCTGGTCCAATTGCAATCTTCAGGGGGAAGTTCGGTTTGCAGGTCTTATCTCAGGACGTATTCACCGGCGCTGTGCCCAAGTCTGGATGATTTGTCCAATACGCACCCGGTATAGTTTTCATAGCTGATGGGCCAGCATCATGGTGTCGCCCTTGCTCGAGTTGGCGCGATCATCAGGGGGCGTTGAGCTTGCCCAGCGTGCGACTTTCAGCCGTCGAGCGAATGCGGAAGTATCGTTGCTATTGAAACTATACCGGCAGTGCATTGGAAAACATCATTGCGCGGTGCAATAAGGTAATGCCTCTGGTGCCGCATTTGCTGATTTCGCCAAGGGAGCCTGGACGGGCACATAACTCAATGTCGTGGAGAACAGTCGTGGAAAAGAAAAGTATGCGCATTGGTCTTTTGATCGTTGGAGCGGCTGTAAGCATGGCTGCTGCAACGGCCGTGTTCGCTCAGTCAAAGTCCAAAGAAGATAACTCGATCACGCGAACGCGCTATCTTCCAGAATACACCGCTTCGGGTGAATTGATTTTGCCAAAGAATTTCAGTGAGTGGGTATACGTCGGCTCGCCGCTAACTCCCCATGCGCTCAACGATGGCAAGGCCGGTTTTCCCGAATTTCACAACGTGTACATCGAACCAGTATCTTACGAAATCTACAAGAAAACAAACGTTTTCCCCGAAAAGACGATCTTCTTCAAGGAGCTTCAGTTGGTGCTCCCGGGCCAGTTTCCGGATGGGTCGCGCACCGAGCCGTCGGGGCGGGGGTACTTTCCCGGAAAGTTCAACGGCGCGGACGTCACGGTCAAGGATACCAAGAAATATCCGAGCGGTTGGGGTTATTACAACTTCAATCACCATGAACCGAAGGCGAAGACGGCCAAGCTGCAGGCTCAATCCGATTGCGGTTATTGCCATGAGGCGAGCGCGAAGAAGGACCAGGTCTGGACCCAGTTCTATCCGCTGCTGGACAAATAACGTCCGAGGCACACGCTACAGGTTCGCCAATACGAGATGGGTAACAGCACGATGAGACTTATTAGTGCCTTGAAGGTTGCATTCACCGGCTTAGTTGCTATCGGCGCTGTCACTGCCTACGGACACTTGAGCATAGGTTCGCATTATGCCGGTGCCACTGCGGCAGTCGTTGACGAGAAGGGAGGCATGCGCGTGCCTTCCGATTATCGGACGACCTATCAGATGTTGGGGACTTGGGCGGTAGCGGCCGACGGCAGTCCGGGTTCAAAAGAGATGCACGTGGTCTATGTCTCTCCCGGGGCTATCGTTTCGTACCGAAAGGACGGGCACTTTGCCGACGGCACCGTGCTGGTAAAGGAAGTCTTCGAGACGGCGACAAATGAAATGACGACCGGAACTGTGAGTAGTGCCCACCAACTCAAGGGCTGGTTTCTTATGGTGAAGGACAGCGTCGGGCGGTATCCGGAAAACAAGCTCTGGGGTGATGGCTGGGGTTGGGCCTGGTTCAATGCTTCTGACCCTCTGAAGACTACATCCACCGATTATGCGGCGGACTGCAAATCCTGTCACGTGCCCGCGCAGTCGTCGGACTGGATCTACACTAACGGCTATCCTCCGCTAAGCCGATAAGCAGAACAATCCAACATCTTCGAACCTCCGCGCAGGCGGAGGAGGGATGATCCGTGTCGACAGAAGCGGTAAGCTAGAAGGAACGATATGATGGAATCAACAGCGACGCCCGGGCGAGATTTGTCCGAGAAACATCTCTACATGCAGACCAATGAGGTCCGCAACGCGATCGCTCACTATCGGCGCGACGCCGACGGGACGATTGAGCTCATCGAACGGGTCGAAACCGGTGGGGCCGGTTCGGGCGTCTTCAAACCCGTCAGCGGGCAGGAGAGCGCGCCTAACGCTTTCGAGGGCGCGAGTAGCGTTATACTTGCCGAACGCGAAACCCTTCTGTTTACGACGAACGGCGGCGACAACAGCGTGACGAGCTTCTTTGTAGCTCCAAACGGCAGGCTGACTGTGATCGATCGTCAATCGACAGGCGAGCCCGTCACCGGGCGCAGCGGAACGTCCAAATCTCTCGCATATAGCCCGAAAAGCCGTACGCTATTCGTGCTCCATGCATTCGGCCCGAATCACCTACGTTCCTATACCGTGGCTGATGATGGCAAGCTGACACTGCGTCCCGAGCAACACACGGTAAACACGGCGACGAAGACGGATCGGGTGTCGACGCAAGTCGTTTTGTCTCCTGACGGGAAGTTTTTGCTTGTCGACATTCTGTTCGATGCTCGTCCGGCCCTCCACCCGGACGGTTCGGCGAACCTGATCGTAGCGAATGCGCCCGACCCAGATGGGCTCGTTGTGTTCCCTGTGCGCGAGAACGGCACGCTCGGCGACGCTTCGTTCGTCGACGCAGGTGGTGCGGGGCCTTTCTACATCGGCTTTCTAAACGGAAGCAACGACGTCTTCCTAAACGGCGTTGCCGTAGGTGACGGTGTTGTGGTGAGTCGTATCGATCGCGAGGGTCGCGTGA